>Ga0315906_10002022_pt1 | contig 29177 bp, 25 predicted proteins | sample LakEriMetagenome_4_FD_203526 | JGI IMG/M metagenome (GOLD analysis project Ga0315906, IMG submission 203526) | Freshwater fungal communities from buoy surface, Lake Erie, Ohio, United States - Buoy 2 MA122 | ecosystem: Environmental > Aquatic > Freshwater > Lake > Lake biofilm | place: USA...
CGCCATAGAGAACGATTTCGATGAAAAAATATCCAAGGCATCAGGAGAACGCTTTACAGCACTTAGCCAATACTACGACGGCGAATCCAAACTGAATAAACTGCAAAACAGCCTTGCCAACTACTCCATACGTCGCGATAATTACTTTATTACAGCACCGCAAACGGGCCTGGTTGCAGAAACAATGCGCTCCGGCCTCGGTGAAACCGTTAAACAGGGAGAATCTATAGCCACCATAGTTCCCCTGGATTACTCCCATGCCGTTGAGATATTTGTTGAACCCATGGATTTACCGCTCATCCATAAAGGTGAGTTTGTAAGACTCCTTTTCGATGGCTGGCCCGCAATTGTTTTTGCCGGATGGCCAAATACCTCTTATGGGACCTTCGGCGGCAAGGTGGTAGCCGTTGACAGGGCTATCGGATCAGATGGAAAATTCAAGGTACTCATTCAACCTGATCCAGAAGATATTCCCTGGCCAGAAGCTATCCGTATAGGCACTGGTGCCAATGCCATCGCCTTATTGAATGAAGTACCTGTGTGGTATGAACTATGGCGACAGCTCAATGGCTTCCCACCCGATTATTATTTACCCTCCGAGCGAGACACTACGAACCAAACTAATAAGTAACCCCGGTGAACGTATTTATTGCAGCAATAGCTACATGCCTTACCATTTCCGGGTTCACCCAAGGAGTAAGTGAATTGCTGCCGGCAGACTTTCTTCGCCTATTGAGGGCTAACCATCCCTTAGCAGCACAAACAACCCTTGTTAAGAACTATGCCGCTATGGAACTTCGAGAGGCCCGAGGCGCATTTGACCCCAAACTGGAAGCCGAATTCTATCAAAAGTATTTCTCGGATAAAGAATATTACACCATCGGCAACGCGGCGCTTTCCTGGAATACATTTATCGGCTTAGGCTTAGAGGCAGGTTATGAGCGAAATCAGGGGGACTTACTTAATAGCCAGCTCTTTACCCCCGACAACGGACTCGCCTATTTCGGTGTGAACCTGCCCTTGCTTCGCGGCTTTGGAACTGACACCGATCGAAATACCTGGCGAAAAGCAAACCTTGGAATGGAGCTGGCGTTGGCCGACAGCAGCCTTTTAATGAACGATCTCCAATACCTCGGAATGATGGCGTATGCCGAATGGAGTGCTTCGGCTGAAGAGCTGCTGGTATTAGAGGAAGGTCTAGATATTGCGCTTTTCCGATTAAACGCGGTAAAAGAACGCTTTTTTCGGGGAGATTTAGCGGCTGTAGATACTGTAGAAGCCCTAACCCAGGTACAATCGCGCCAAGCAGAATTAGCCGAAGCCCACGGAAGATTCGCCTACTATGCCGGAATTATGGCTTCCGCCCTATGGCAGAGCAGCGAAATTCCCTTTTCAGGAACGCCTACTCCCTCCGCCCAACTCATTGAACGAGCCCTTGCTTCGCTTCCCCTGAAAAAACTAGTTGAATCCGACTCAGTACAGCTTATTTCACTTCATCCTTTAATAACATCCGCAAGAATTAAGGTTCAAAACGCTGAATTCGACCGCAAACTGGCCGCGGAAAATATAAAACCAAAACTGGACTTGAGATATAGGTTTCTTCACAGCCCCACGACCATTCAGGTGTCTGAGTTTGCCCCGCAATTCAATCCGCAAGATTATAGTTTAGGGCTTTCCTTTTCTCTTCCGCTTTTACTGCGCAACGAACGCGGCAAGTTGGCCCAATCCAAAATTAAACTGTTGGAGGCCCAGCTATCCTTAAGTTCTAAATCCCAGGAAGTAAGCACCAAATTTTCCGCTACCAAAGAAGGTCTACTACGAGCCGAAGAATCCGTTAGGAATAACGAAAGTCTCGTTAACGGATATACTTCTCTTTTATCTGCTGAAAATCAGCGATTTGAAATAGGCGAAAGTTCGCTGTTTCTTGTAAACGCGAGAGAAACACGATGGATAGAATCTCGCAGAAAACTAGTTAAGGCCAGGGCAGAACTTATTAAAGCCTGGGCGGAGCTGGCCCGGGCATCAGGTGGCATGCTTTGGGATAGTCTTATGCCATAATTTTACCCTCCCTTGTTTTTTTTATTAGCTTTAAGCCTTCGAATTCCACCTGCAATGAAAAACCTTTGCTTTCTATCCATGCTTTTTATAGGGGTTACGGCGGGACTTAAGGCCCAGGTAACCTCGATTACCATCGAACTCGATGAGACTTTCACCGAGCCCCTACCCGATCAGGACCTTACCGGGTACCGTGTCTTTTCGGTGTACGCAAACTTTACCAATCCCAACGACTTTGTTTCAGCCGTATATGGTGTTTTTAACGATCAAGAAAATATCGTCGTAAACTTTACCTGCGACTGCTTCAATTCGCCCATCGCAGGTATTACTGCCGGTCAAAATAATGCTGCATTCTGGCCGACCTTCCCATCGATGCAATACGATTCCTACCTTACTATTGGCCAAGAATCGAATGCTGACCCCGGATTCGCGCAGTTTATAGCATCCGTTCCTCCAACCGCTGTCGCTGTGAACGAGTTTGAAACCAATTGCAGTATGAATGTGGACGATGGCGCGATTTTTACAACCTATCCCTCCCCCAACGGATTTGCCGGGGCGGATTTGAAGGTAAAAATTGCCCAGTTTACTACCTGCGGCAATTTCTGCTTTGAGTTCGGCCTTCAAGTTTTCGTCAATGGTAATCAGCTGGATGCAGCAATGACGAACCATGCCATCTGCTCCGATTTGTGCGCGCTTAACCCCCTGGATAACAGTATAAGCCTCACTCAGGACTTCGACTGCCAGGGCAATCCCGCAGTGATAGAATTTGGAGGCGGTGGAAATGGTGCTATAACCTACGAATTATATGATAACAATGGAGGGAACCCCATCCTGGTATCCTTTCAAACCGACGACCCTACTTTTGAGGTAACTCAGGGTGGCGAATACTACGGAGTGTTGATTGATGAGGTGGGTTGCTCTGTACAAACAGATATTCTAGCCCTCGCGGAACCTAACCCTCTCGTAATTTCGCAAACATCCTTTACCGATATCCTGTGCGCTAACAATGGCGGTGCTATTTGTATCAACGTCTCCGGCGGAAACCCTCCTTACAATGTAACGGCTCAAATGCCAGATGGGAATTTAATTAATTTAAATAATCCAGACTGCCTAAGTGGTATCCAATGCTCCAATGGAAACGGCACAGTAATAATAAACGCTTCAGACAGCCAGGGTTGCGAGACCAGTTATTCTGCAGAATTCTCATGCCCTTCTCCCCTCAACGCCAATATTGCAGTTACAAACCTTAGCTGCAATGGCAGTAATAATGGGGTACTTAACGTGGCAGTTAGTGGCGGCACAGGCCCATATAGTGCTCTGGTCTCTGGGAACGGTCTAAACCTACCATTTCCTAATTTTAACCAGAGTGTTGAAGTGGAAAACCTTAGCGCGGGTAATTATACCATCGGTATAACCGATAATTTGGGTTGCTTTGTCGTACTGAATGCTACCATAGCCCAACCAGCGCCACTTACAGTTTCTGCCAGCAGTATTGCTCCCAGTTGCGAAGAAGCCTGCAATGGTTCAATAAGTCTAAGCGCGTCTGGTGGTACCGGGCCGTATTCGTTCATCCTGCTTCAAGACGGACAACCTGTCCCCACGGAAAACTTATGCGAAGGCATCTATATCGCTCAAGTAATTGATGCCAATAACTGCACAGCACAAGTGGATGTTACCCTTGTAGCGAATCTAAGTACCCTCGGCCTGAGCGCTACTGCCGATGACTTAACCTGTTTCGGCCTTTGCGATAGCGAAGTTGAATTCAATGCCTCCGGCGGTGAAGCCCCCTATTCCTTTACCCTTTTCCAGAATGGCGAAACGATTTTCAACAGCGATTTATGCGATGGCAACTATATCGCCGTTGTTACCGATGCTGTCGGCTGCACGGCTCAGGATAACGTAATAATTGATACTCCCAATCCACTTACCGGTTTCGTACTTCAGGCTGATTCCATCTGCGAATACGATTTGGAAGGAAATATCAATTATGCCGGGGTACTGTGTGTTTCGGATGTAGGTGGCGGAACGCCAGGATATTCCTACTCGCTCGAAGGTGGCCCTTCTCAGAATGAGGCTTGCTTCGACCAGCTGGCAGCAGGTAACTACGAAATTACTATTGAAGACGAAAATGGCTGTACGCGGGAAGTTTCAGGTTCGATTCCTGTGGTAAATGATCCTAACCACCCGCTCTATCCAATATGCTTCCCCAATATTATAATTCCCAATATATTCTCCCCCAATGGAGATAATTCCAGCGAAGGAGGCACCAATGAGTTTTTCTTTATTGATGGGCTTCAGGCCTATCCCAATTCCAAAATCCGCATTTTCAATCGCTGGGGTAATTTGGTGTTCGAAAGCGATAATTACAAAAACAACTGGGATGCCAACGAGTCCGAAGACGGAGTATATTTCTACACGCTGGAAGTAAATATCCTTGGTAGTTTCAGTGGAACGGTTACTGTGGTTCGATAAACTTTACTCAATTGTAGTGCTAAATCATAAAAGGCCCTGTGCGGGCCTTTTTTATTTAGAAATACGAATTGCTATATATCCCGAAGTACCTTCCACAAGCGATGTACCGGCAGTCCCATTACATTGAAATAAGACCCTTCTATTCGCTCTACACCCATATAACCAATGAAATCCTGAACGCCATATGCCCCGGCCTTATCAAGAGGTTTATATCTTTCCACATAATGGCGTATCTCTTCCGGTTTAAGCTCAGCAAACCAAACGTCGGACTCATCGTGAAAAGTAAGGTCTCTACCTCTGCTTACCACGGTGACGCCGGTAATTACCGTATGCTTTTTATTTGATAGTTCCGACAACATACGTTCCGCATCAGGTTCATCCAAAGGCTTTTCTACCACCTTGCCGTCAAGGTATACAATCGTGTCTGCCGTTATAAGAACATCGTCGTAGCCAAGGCTGCTCAATAAACTCTCAGCTTTAAGTCGAGATAGATAACGGGGTACCTCCTCGCGATGCAATGCCGGGGGATATATCTCTTCTACATCCGTTCCGCGAACCTCAAATTCGACCTCAAGTCCCTTTAGCAGTTCCATCCTGCGTGGCGACTTGCTCGCTAAAATAATTTTTCTTCCTGCCAGATTAGTAAGCAACATTCTTCGGTAATTATAAGACACAAAACTACGAGTGTTCGCCCGTGAATAATACGATGGCTCTGAACCCCATTACACCCGCAGGATTTCCTACTTTTGTCGCTGTATGGATGCCATCCTGATTCTGGACTTCGGTTCACAGTATACTCAATTGATAGCCAGACGCATACGCGAGCTCAACATTTATTGTGAAATTCACCCCTGGAACAAGGCTCCCAAAACATTACCCGGCCTGAAAGGTATTATTTTAAGCGGCAGTCCATACAGCGTTCGTCAAACCGACAGCCCTCAACCTTCGGTGAACAGTTTCTTTGGAAATGTTCCGATACTCGGAATTTGTTACGGAGCCCAGCTCATGGCGCATCAATTGGGCGGAGAAGTTTCCGCATCGGGAACAAGAGAATATGGCAGGGCTCATCTGAAATACATAAACGAGGCAAACCCTCTAATGCGTTTGCTTCCCGAAGACTCTCAGGTATGGATGTCTCACGGAGATACAATTACTAAACTCCCTGCTGGCGCTGAACTAATCTGCGGAACGCGCGATGTAGCCAATGCGGGCTTCTGCATCTCCGAAAAAAAAGCTTGGGGAATACAGTTCCACCCGGAAGTGTTTCACAGCACAGACGGCCTTCAGATTTTGAGCAATTTTGTCGTAAGTATCTGCCACTGCCTTCAGGATTGGACACCAGATTCTTTTGTTGAATCAACCGTACAAAAACTCCGCGAAAAAATTGGCTCCGACAGCGTAGTTATGGGGCTCAGCGGCGGAGTGGACTCCAGCGTCGCAGCGGTGCTGCTGCATAAGGCCATTGGCAGTCGTCTGCACTGCATCTTTATCGATAACGGGCTTCTTCGTAAAAATGAATTCCACGATGTGTTGGAAAGTTACCGGAATATTGGCTTACGTGTTGCTGGTGTGGATGCCTCCGCCGAATTCTACGCTGCGTTGAGGGGAGTATCCGATCCCGAATTAAAACGCAAGGCCATCGGTAAAAGTTTTATTGAAATTTTCGATCGCGAGGCGCATCGCATTACAGGCATACAATGGCTCGGACAGGGAACCATTTATCCTGATGTGATAGAATCAGTTTCTGTTTCCGGAGGCCCTTCCGCTACTATAAAGTCGCATCACAATGTTGGCGGATTGCCCGATGTTATGAAACTGCAAGTGGTCGAGCCCCTTCGTCTCCTTTTCAAAGACGAAGTTCGCCGTGTAGGCGCCTCTCTTCATATTCCTGACAATATACTAAATAGACATCCCTTCCCCGGACCGGGCCTGGGAATACGCATTCTAGGAGAAATTACGCCTGCGAAAGTAACGCTCCTCCAGGAAGCAGATGCTATCTGGATAAAAGGCTTAAAAGACGAAGGATTGTATCATCAGGTCTGGCAAGCAGGAGCTATATTGCTCCCCGTACAGTCCGTAGGGGTTATGGGCGATGAACGAACATATGACCAGGTCGTAGCGCTTCGGGCCGTAAGCTCCACCGATGGCATGACTGCAGACTGGTGCCATTTGCCGTATGAATTTCTGGCACGAATTTCGAATGATATAATCAATAAGGTAAAAGGGATTAATCGGGTGGTATACGATATCAGCTCAAAGCCCCCGGCAACCATAGAATGGGAATGAAAATACTCAGCGTAACGCTACTTACCGCCACATTTATTTGCTTGTGCTCTTCTTTGGCATTAGCTCAAAAAACGCAAACCATACAGGAAATAGATGGTAAAAAGTTCTATATCCACGTAGTGGAAAAGGGGCATACCGTCTATGCGATCTCCCGGCTGTATGGAGTGCCTGTAGACGAGATTAATCGACTCAATCCTAGCACTTCCGACGGACTAAGCCTTGGCGAAACATTGCGCATTCCAGCTCCCGAAGAAGGGGATGAAGCCTCCTGGACCAATCCGATTCGCATCGACGGGAAATACCTTATCCACAAGGCGGTGAAAGGAGAAACCATCTTCAGCATCGCCCAAACGTATTCAGTGGATGTTAATGACCTTATGGAGCTAAATCCTTCCCTGACCGATGGATTAAAAAAAGGTCAGGAATTGCGCATTCCATTGGTTAATCTTGAAACAGACAGCCTGAGCGATTTGACTCCCCAAGGCAGAGACACTATGCTTACCCATCGCGTAGAGCCGGGAGAAACTATTTACTCTATTGGTAAAAAATACAACGTGACGGAGACCGACCTGCGATCTGCCAATGATAATTTTCCAACTGGTCTCAAAGCAGGAGCCGAGATATATATTCCCAGCGCAAGCAAAACGTTCGAGGCTATTACCCGCCCTATCGACTATACACCGGCAAACCGGGATCCTAAACCGGTGAAGGACAGCTATACCATAGGTGTATTGTTGCCATTCTACACCGATTTAGTCGATACCTCCAACGTGCAAAGCAAGGAAGGGAAATTGCAGGAAGTATCCCTTTCCATTTACCGCGGTGTATCGCTAGCGCTGGATAGCCTAGCTAAATTAGGGCTGAATGCCAGGGTTCATGTGAAAGATGTTTCGACTACGGATAAGGCCGGAATCGCCGTTAACTCTGAGCCTTTGAATAAAGCACAGCTTATTATCGGCCCTTTGCAGCGAAATCTCATTGATGCCATCGCTACCCAGTGTGCGGGAAACGGGACCCACCTCCTTTGTCCGGTTCCACAGAATAACAAAGTACTACTTTCCAGGCCCGCCGTAAGCAAGCTAATCGGCTCAGAAACGGCACAAATAAGTGCCTTGGCCAATCACGTGCGGAAACATCACTCCAGCGGAAACATCATTGTGCTTAGCACCGGTTATACCGAAGACCTCAAGAATTATCAATTATTTACCGAAATCCTTAACGGCACCAACGGAAAAGGAGAACCGGTAGCATTTACGGAACATAAAACAAACGGACGAAGCGTTAGCGGCTTATCCAGCTTACTTTCCCTTAGCAGAGAAAACATTATTGTCGCCTTAACCTCCAACGAAGTGTTGCTGGCCGATATGGTAACCAAATTATCCCTGCTGAATGCAGATAAATACCGCATTCATCTTATTGGGTTAGAAAGCTGGACAGACTTTAAATTTCTCGACGCCGAGCAGCGCAATCGCTTCGACGTACATCTGCCTGCCTTTATTTATGCCGATCTTGCTGATCCACTTACCCGAGCTTGGTATCGAAAATTCCGTGAACGTTTTAATACCGATCCGGACGACTACGCGCTGAGCGCTTTCGATGCCATGATGTTTTATGGGTTGGGCCTTTTGCATTTCGGAAGCAATTTTGACAGCCACTTTTCCGGCATCGTGTACAAACCTCGTTCAATTAGGTTTAATATGAATAAAACCGGCCTTGAAAGTGGGTTCGATAACCAATCATGTTTTGTACTTCGCTACAGCAATTACCTGTTAGTAAATGCCGACGAGCAAGATGAATAAAACACTAATTACCGCTAGTTTCCAATCGCTGCAGGATACCATTTGCAGGGAAACAGAAGCAGAAGACGGGGAGGCCGCTTTCCGCGAGGATCTGTGGTTGCGACCCGAAGGGGGCGGCGGACGTACACGCGTGCTGGAAAATGGACGTACACTGAGCAAAGCCGGAGTTAATTTCAGTGAAGTACACGGCGAACTTCCTGAATCGCTGCGCCAACAATTCCAACGAGAAGAGGGACTCTTTTTCGCTACCGGGGTGTCTGTGGTAATGCATCCCGTCAATCCCTTTGCTCCCACTATCCACATGAACGTGCGCTATTTCGAAGTAGACGATAATCTGTGGTGGTTCGGTGGCGGCATAGACCTCAGCCCGGCGTATGTCTTCGAAGAAGATGCACGATACTTTCATCAGGAATTGAAGCGGGTGTGTGACTCTCACCATCCAGACTATTATCCGAAATTTAAATCCTGGGCAGATGATTATTTCTTCCTGCCTTTCCGGAACGAAACAAGAGGCATAGGAGGTATTTTCTTTGACTATTTGGGCAGCAAAGGGACAGAAGAAAAAGACACCCTCTTTCGCTTCGCAATGGAACTTGGAGAACTATTTAGTCCCTTGTATCGAAGTATTCTGCAAAAAAGGAAGCATACCGGATTCGGAGAGGAGCACTTAGCCTGGCAGCGCCTGCGTCGCGGTCGTTATGCCGAATTCAATCTGGCAATAGACCGTGGAACGAAATTCGGGCTGGAAACAGGCGGTCGAACCGAGAGTATTCTCATGAGTCTTCCACCCTTGGCTTCGTGGGCGTATATGGTTGAACCCAGTCCGGGTTCACCTGAAGAAAAAACCTTGGGCAGGCTTAAAAAAGGAATATCCTGGGCCTAGCCTAATATCGAATTTCCTTGCTGTATTGTCTTTCGAACTTCCTTATTCAAAGGCTTTCTAACGGATTATAAAATACCTTTGGAAAAACCAAAACAACTATTTCCATGAGGCATATTATCCATTATCTCCTTTTGGGAGTTTTTCTTTTGTCGGGAATTAACATGCAGGCACAAGAACCTGGCGCGCCCTATAATCCTGACGCAAATGCCGATTCGCTTATTGGAATTTCTGATCTAACTGAATTTTTGCAGTTTTTTGGAGAGGTCTTTCTACCCGTAAACGACGATTTAGATAATACCAACGAAATTCAGCAACTCATTCTCAGCAATGATACGCTATTCCTTGAGCCTAACGGCGGCTATGTTGTAATCTCCGATCTTTTGTCCGAACCCGGTCCCAACGAAAATGCAAGTGTTGCTATAATCGACCTCGACAATAATGACCAAGCGGACCAAATGAAATGGTTCCCTTGTGTTAATGCCTGCCACCGGCTCCAACTAAATGGCTTTTCCGACTGGAGAATACCTACGGTAATGGATTGTGCCGAACAGTTCGACCTGGTTGGCCCTCAGCTATTGCAGCTCCCCATTAACGATTGGGGATATTCAATGATTTGGACCAGCACACCCTCAGCGGTCAATCAGGATAACTACATGAATGTTGTCCAAGTATATCATGAATCTGCAGATTACAGCTTCTTCGGCAACAGTGTTGTGATTTCTTCTGCCAGCTGCCTATGCATAAGGAATAACTAGTCCGCTCCTATCAGAATCGGTTATCTACTTCTTCCACACCCGGATGCTTCGCTTTATCAAAACGGAAGGTGGCGTCGCTAATTTCAAGATTGGGTTTAAATGCCTTTACCGTATAGGTAATTTCGCTGCCATCCCTGTTCATGAGTTTTAGACGCAGCACTTCCATTTTGGCTTTATCGATGAATAATTGAATGGTATGAAATGGCTTGGCTTTGGGATCGGTAGGATAAAGATTAATCATATAAACTTCTTTTCCTCCCTCGCTTTTAGTTTCCTTGTACTCATGTTTGAAGCCCTTTTCCCAAATGCGGAACATTTCATTCGGGTTCATTCCGCCCGCCTCTACATCTGCCAGATTGTCGATGAGCACGGTATTATTCTCCTTTTCAAAGGTCCAAACCGTTTTCCCATCGCAGATAATGGTATACGAGGGCAGGTCCAGATAGTACTTGCTGCCTTTAACCTTTATCGTTCCGGATTCAGCAAGATCAACGGCGCTCTTTTTATCCAATAATCTGGAACTGTAATCGGCCGTAATGCTCGTATACGATTTGGCTTTTCGGCTCAATTCATCGAGTATTTTTTGGGAATCCTGCGAAAAGACCGGAAAAGATAATGCCACCATACAGGCTGCACTGCTTAAAAGCGATATAACACGTTTCATAAAATGGGTATTTCAGCCCTTGCCCTTCAAGAACTGTTCCAAAGTTACTTCATCCGGAATTAAAACTTTACGGGCTTTGCTTCCTTCGAAGGGCCCTATAATCCCTTCCGCCTCTAATTGGTCAATTAAACGGCCCGCTCTGTTGTATCCAAGCTTAAGTTTGCGCTGAAGCAAACTGGTAGATCCCTGTTGGTGCAGAACGATAATTCGGGCAGCTTCCTCAAACAACTCATCCTTCTCGCCATCTTCGAAACCTCCACCCCCGGATTCTCCCGAAGCCTCACCCTGTACTTCCGGGAGGAGATAAGCACTGGGATAAGCGGCCTGGCTACCGATAAACTCGCAGACTTCTTCAACTTCCGGCGTATCTACGAAGCCACATTGAATACGAATCAAGTCGTTGCCTGTGGAATACAACATGTCCCCCCTACCGATGAGCTGTTCCGCGCCCCCTGTGTCCAAAATAGTTCGCGAATCGATTCGGGAAGTTACCCGGAAGGCTATTCGCGCGGGGAAATTCGCTTTGATAGTTCCGGTAATGATATTTACAGAGGGGCGCTGGGTGGCTATAATAAGGTGTATTCCGATAGCACGGGCCAACTGCGCCAGCCTGGCAATAGGGGTTTCTACCTCCTTTCCCGCGGTCATAATCAAATCGGCGAACTCGTCCACTACCAAAACGATATACGGCAAATATCTGTGTCCGTCGTTTGGATTAAGGCGGCGCGCAACGAACTTCGCATTGTATTGCTTAATGGTTCGAACCCCTGCCTCCATAAGGAGTTTATAGCGGCTGTCCATTTCTATACAAAGGCTGTTAAGAGTCTTAATAACCTTACTCGTATCGGTTATAATCGCCTCCTCCTCGTCGGGCAATTTTGCCAAGAAATGCCGCTCAATTTTGTTGAAGAGACTGAGTTCAACCTTTTTAGGATCCACCAGTACAAACTTAATCTGGGAGGGGTGCTTTTTATAAAGCAGGGAAACCAAAATGGCATTCAGTCCAACCGACTTCCCCTGTCCGGTAGCACCGGCCATAAGCAAATGCGGCATTTTTGCCAGGTCGGCGACAAAGGTTTCTCCAGAAATAGTTTTTCCCAGCGCTACGGGTAAATCTGCGTCAGCTGTCTGAAACTTGTCCGAGGCAATGAGCGAGCGCATGCTTACCACATCGGGTTTGGAATTTGGCACCTCTATACCTATGGTACCCTTTCCTGGTATTGGCGCAATAATGCGTATGCCCAAGGCCGAAAGGCTGAGTGCAATATCGTCCTCCAGGTTTTTAATTTTGGAAATGCGCACCCCTGGAGCCGGAACAATTTCATACAAGGTTACCGTAGGGCCTATAGTTGCCTTAATCTTATCTATTTCAATCTTGTAGTTATTGAGCGTTTCAACAATTTTATTCTTATTCGACTCCAATTCTACTTTATCTATTTGAGCCGTACCGCTGCCATGCGCTACGAGCATCTCAACTGCAGGAAGTTCGTAGCGGCTCAAATCGAGAGTAGGGTCGTATTCGCCGAATTCTTTTACAAGGCTATCGAGCTCTTCGCCGCTCATTTGTGACTCCACAGGACGCTGGACTTCCACTTCGAAAGAAAGCCCGTCTTTGTCACTCAGCATGATAAAGGGTTCCGCTTCGGGTTCACCCGAAACAAACTCCTCCTCCATCTCTTCGGGTAAGGCCTTTCCTCCATTGCCGACCTCCATTTCCACCTCCCGCTGCACGTTGCGTCCAGCACCAATAATTTCATCCAGCAGGGCATCCGTAGTGTCCTCGGCCAACACCTCTTCCTCTTCCTCTTCCTCTTCTTTTGCCTGACGAACCGCATTGCTCGATCGCTCGGCTTCCTCTTCTTCTATCTCATCCGAGGCCGTTTTGCGAAAGGAAGCTGCAAATAGGCCTCCCATAGCACCAAAAGCCCTTCCTGTTGATGCATAGAGACGCTCCATAAGCGGGTTAAAGTTGTATATCATAAAGAAGCCGGCCACGCTTAGGAGAATAAGCACCACCCCGAGCGTTCCCATGATATCCCTCATCCACAAAAACATTCTAAAGCCAAAATAACCGCCCATGCAATTTCCGCATTCAGGATGTTCGAAGCCATCGGCACCGAGGGTAAAGCGCGTGGTAACTAATCCGAGAAACAAACTGAACCACGCCATTCCCAGCACCGACCACCGAAATGTTCTTCCCGGGGGAAGTACGTTTTTGCGCAGCCACAATTTAATGCCGAAGAGAAACATAAGAAAAGGCAAAACAAGTGAGGGAATGCCAAACCAAAAATGCACAAAGACCTGGCCCAGCCAGGCCCCAACACGCCCCATGGGATTACGGAAATTATATTCGGAAGAGTTAATGGTCGTTTCGGGATCCTCGTTCAGTAGTGCCTGATCGTTCTTCCAGGTAAAAAGATACGAGGTAATCGAAATAAAGAGAAATAAAGATATTACCGTGAGCAAGAAGCCGCTAATACGATGGAAGCGCTCATCGGAAAAGAAGGAAGACCGACCTCCGGATGGTTTTTCCTCTCCAGAGCGCTTCGGGGACCTGGTTTTCTTTACAGGTTCCGGCTTTATTTCGTCGCGCGGTTCGTTTCGCAGGGTATTACTTTTAGCCATTGGGGCCAAGGACTCGGATAAACGTTCAAAGTTATCGTGTATCCACGTGATAACGGATTTACAACTACCTGTATTATGAACATGGCGGGGTGGATATGCCCGAAAACGAATTAAATGCCAACCAATCGGCATCTATCTAACTCTTGCACAAGGAAATAAATCGTTTATCCATGTTCTCGCGGATGAACCCGAACCGACGAGCTATGTAATCCATTGTTCGATCGCGATAGATGAACACATGCGTCTCATCGCGCCGGTAAAACCACTTAGCGAAGTCTGTTTCTTCGGAATAGAGAAGGGTCATTAGCAATAGTCGTCCTCCCGGCTTAAGCATATCGGAGAGCCGTTGAAATTCCATGGCCGGTGAGTAAAAATGTTCGGCAGTTTCCGTACATATCACGAAGTCGTAACTCCGGGAAAGAACATGCAACTCAGGGTAGAAGAAAGGATCATATAGCCGAACCTGGAATCCCTTTTCCTTCAGCACGTGCGCCAACGCCGGCCCCGGTCCACAGCCATAATCCAAGCCCAAATGACTCTTCGAATATGCCTTACACACAAAATCTGACACCGGAGCAAGGAATTGCCTGTAGGCCGGATCGTGAATATCGTTGTTGTGCAATTCGTAGCGCGCTTTCTCGGCCGCCGCGTCTAACCGGAAGGAAATATCCATAACCAAGCCGCCGCAGCCCTCGCAATCCCAATATACATTGTCCATGCGATGTTCGAGGAGAGAGTTGCAAAGGGGACAAAGCATACAAAAGGGGTTAGTAGGGGCAAAATTGACGTATTCGGAAAAGGCGGGAAATTAACAAACTCATTTAACAATAGCGGAAGAAAACTATCCGAAGGATGGATGAAATGCACCGGCTACTCTTACCCCTTCCAGTCTGGATAAGTAGATTCGGTTTAGAATTTTTTTGGGTGGTGACACTCAAAGTTTACCTTCGAGTTGCGCTGCACAAAAAAAAAGCACGGACTCACTCGGAATTGAAAAGGCTACAGCAAGACAAGCTGCGCCAATGATGGCCTGTGACAAACGCAAATCTGGAAAAAACGTCAAAAATTGCCTTCTTCTCAAAAAAATGCTATATTTGCAGCCCTCTAAGTAAAACTGAGATGGCAAAGAAAGGAAATAGAATCCAGGTAATCCTGGAGTGCACTGAGCACAAAGAGAGCGGCCAGCCGGGAACGTCACGCTACGTTACCACCAAGAACCGCAAGAATACTCCGGAACGTATGGAGTTAAAGAAGTATAATTCCATCCTGAAGCGTTACACAAAGCATAAGGAAATTAAATAATTACGCGAAATGGCTAAGAAAACCGTAGCATCTCTCCAAACCGGTGGCGGAAAACAGCACACCAAGGTGATTAAAATGATTAAGTCTGATAAAACCGGAGCCTACACCTTTAAGGAAGAAATCGTTCACAACGACAATATCAAAGAGTGGTTCGATAAGAACTAATCTTTCTTATATAATTATTTCTTCAGGCTTTTCCTTCCGGGAGAAGCCTTTTTTATTCAGGATATGAACTTCTTAAAACGCATATTCTCCAGAGAAAATAAAGAAACTCTGGATAAAGGACTGGAGAAGACCAAGGAAAGTGTCTTCCAAAAAATCGGTCGTGCTATCGCCGGCAAAAGCCGTGTTGATGAAGAGGTATTGGATAACCTCGAAGAGGTACTTGTTAGCTCGGATGTGGGCGTTTCCACGACCCTAAAAATTATAAAGAGAATTGAAGACCGTGTTGCCAAAGATAAATACCTCGGCACCGACGAACTGAACGGAATTCTGAAGGAAGAAATAAGTGCATTGCTCAAGGACAACGGCGATTCTGAAGCGTCAGACTTCAGCATCCCCAACATATCAGGTCCGTACGTTATAATGGTAGTTGGTGTAAATGGCGTGGGTAAAACCACTACCATTGGAAAACTGGCTAACAGATATGCCCTGTCAGGAAAAAAAGTAATGTTGGGAGCTGCCGATACCTTCCGCGCCGCCGCAGTAGACCAATTGGGGGTATGGGCGAAGCGGGCCAATGTTCCCATTGTGGATTTAGGCATGGGATCAGATCCTGCTTCTGTGGCCTTTGCCACATTGGAAAAAGCAAAGAACGAAGGAGCCGAAGTAGTTTTGATTGATACGGCAGGCCGCCTGCACAACAAAGTCAATCTCATGAATGAACTCAGCAAAATAAAAAGGGTAATGCAAAAGGTTATTCCCGATGCACCCCACGAAGTGCTGCTGGTTTTGGATGGAAGTACCGGACAGAACGCGGTGGAACAAGCTCGTCAGTTCACGAAAGCAACCGAAGTAAGTGCCCTTGCCCTAACCAAAATCGATGGCACCGCGAAAGGCGGTGTTGTAATTGGAATTTCTGATGAGTTCGACATTCCGGTTAAATATATCGGGGTGGGCGAGCGCCTGGAAGACCTTCAGGTGTTCAATAAGTATGAATTTGTAGATTCCCTCTTCAAGGACTGATGAAAACCCGTACCCTCCGCAAAAACTCTGTAAACGTCGTAACCCTTGGGTGCTCCAAGAATATTTACGACTCGGAGGTGCTTATGGCCCAACTGAAGGCTAACAAGTTCGAGGTAAGTCACGAATCGCCCGTTATGGACAATGAAATCGTGATTATCAACACATGCGGCTTCATAGACAATGCCAAACAGGAAAGTATAGACACGATTCTCCGCTACGTAGAAGCCAAAAAAGCCGGCGATGTGGAAAAAGTCTATGTTACCGGATGCCTCAGCGAGCGCTATAAGCCCGAATTGGAAAAAGAGATTCCGGAAGTAGATTCCTGGTTCGGTACGCGCGACTTACCCCGGCTACTTAAAACCCTCAAGGCCGACTACAAGCACGAACTGGTAGGAGAACGTTTACTCACCACTCCTTCTCATTATGCTTACTTCAAGATCGCGGAAGGATGCGATCGCCCCTGTTCCTTTTGCGCCATTCCATTGATGAGGGGCGGACACCGATCTACTCCTATGGAAGAGCTGGAAATCCAGGCCAAACAACTTGCTGCCAAAGGAGTAAAAGAATTAATTCTTATTGCTCAGGATTTAACCTATTACGGACTGGACGTGTACAAAGAGCGAAAGCTCGCCGATTTGCTGAGGAAACTTAGCGATGTAGATGGCATTGACTGGATTCGACTGCATTACGCCTTCCCTTCTGGATTTCCCATGGAGGTGCTGGATGTAATGAAGGAGCGCGACAACATCCTTAACTATCTCGACATGCCCCTGCAACATGCGACCACTCGCATGCTGAAGGCGATGCGGCGAGGTATTACAAGAGAGAAGACCGACCAGCTCGTTGCAGAAATACGGCAGCGCGTACCGGGAATAGCCCTGAGAACCACGCTAATTGCAGGTTATCCTGGCGAGACGGAAGAAGATTTTGAAGAAATGCTCGCCTGGGTTCAAGAGAAAAAATTCGAGCGCTTAGGTGTTTTTACTTACAGCCACGAAGAAAATACACATGCCTTCAGTGCTGCTGATGATGTTCCACAGGAAGTGAAGGAACAGCGCGCCGAGGCTATTATGGAGGCACAATCGCATATTGCATTAGCTCATAATGAATCTCTGGTTGGTTCCGTTCAGCAGGTATTAATTGACCGTATTGAAAACGGGCATTACATAGGCCGCACGCGTTTCGATTCTCCGGAAGTGGATAACGAGGTGTCCTTGCCTCTGGAAGGAGCCTATGCCCGCGTAGGAGATTTCGTTCAGGTAAAAATTACAGGAGCCGGGCATTACGATCTCCAAGGCGAGGTTGCAGGGTAGCTTTCCCTTTCCTGGTGAACCTTTACTGCCTTTTTGGTTCTACCCTCCAAATTGACGGTTAAATGCTACCTAAGCCATGGGATTTCCTCCAAAAATCGGAATCCTTCCATTTCTCTTAGCTTCCATGACCTGCAAAACTATCATAGGCCAAGAGATTTCTTGGGTAAAAGGGATGACGTCTAGAGGATTGGCTTCAACATAATGCCACATCCCTTTACCGAAGGATTTTGATTTGAGGGGGTTATTTGTAAATGACCCTTAATCTTCAGGAAGCAAGTGCTGTAGTCAATTGACCTTTTCCATCAACCAGCTACTTTCCCGGAAAAGAGCCCTTTAACGATAATTACTTGCCAGATTTCCCGGCCGGTGTTTGAGTGGCATTTGTAGCGCCTCCATTTTTACCATTTCCCTGAACGCTGCCTTGACCGGATCCCGAGCCCGGACCCATGCCACTGCCATTACCTGAACCTGGGACACCGGGAGCCGGCGATGCAGTACCATCGGCCTCTGTGTTACCGGGAGTAGTATTCCTTCCGCCACCTGTTCCAGGACCCGTTAACGAATCCGGAATTTGATTGGGACTTGGTCTAAATTGAGGCTCTGGATAACCCGTAGGAGCAACTACAGCTCCTGCTACCGCCTTGCGAATAGCGAGGCCTATAGAAATAACACCTGGAAGCGGATCCACCGGCATTTCATGCATGATTTCATAGCGATACGTTCCTGTTTGGGTGTAGCGATGTTCGCCTTTTACAACCGCTTCCGCACGAAAATTGTCGCCGTCGGATTTACTGGTTCGTTGCCCCTTATCATCGAGCGTCCCTACTTCAGAGCTCCACGCTTTCTGGCTGCTGTCGGGTGCCACTTCAAGTATTTTAATTTTTAATCTGCTCTGCTGGTACTCCGGAGCATGGGCAAAACTCGCCAGAATGTCATACCTAAGCGAGGTATCATTAACTTCTACATTAAAGAATTTTATTTTCTCTCGCGACCAGGTATTACCATTCCCAATTTCCTCCTCAGCATTGTAATAGGTTTTTGAGCCGCAGGACGTTAAGAAGGCACATCCAATTAACACGGGAATCCAAAGAGAGAATATTTTGCTCATTCGAAATTTAGTTTAGAAATGCAAAGATAGCCAGAGGAGTTAATCCACAATCAATTTTTGGCGAAGGCTTCGATTGTCGTTAGTTATAAACTCGAAGTAGTACATACCCGCAGGCAGATTGAGGTGTTCTATTTCAATGCCATAAAACGCTTCGCCATTGGTTTCCTTGTCGAGAAGCAATTTTCCCTCGGAGCTAAACATACGGTAACGCTTGAGCTCTTCGGTATGGCCGTTCACAAATACCTCGTCGCCTACGCTGGGATTAGGATATAAAGCAATTTCCGGCTTCATACCGTCGAAGTACACAGCTATTACGTCAGTATATTCAAATTCTCCATTAAAATCGGTTTGCCGAAGCCGGTAATAGCTCACACCTTGATATGGATCGGGGTCAATGGTGTAATACACTCTTTGATTGGAGGTAGTTCCAGCCCCATCCATTCGAGCTATCTCCTCGAAAGCAATGCCATCTTTGGAACGCTCGATAGCGAAATAATCGTTGTTAACTTCAGTTTCGGTAACCCAGCGCAAGGCAACATGATCTATTTCCGGGTACGCTTCAAAACTCAGCAGGCCTACCGGCAGGAATATTGTCTGGCACACCTCATCCATTACGCCGGGGGTGCTGTTTATAGCGATACCGCTAATCTGTAAACTCTCCACAGGCACAAACGTTGTGTAATCAGCATTCAAGCGACGAAACTGAAAGTTAAAAACACCGGAAAATGTTCCATTAGTGGTTAGTTGGGCAACTAGAATCCTATATTCCGGAGTGGGAATATTTTGGTCGGTAAATCCTCCGGGAGGAATTGGCGGACTGCGATTAACTGCAACATAAAATGATGTTCCGGTGGGATCGCTAAAATCGAATCCACCGCCATTATTTTCAAAATTCTGAAACCACAGGGTTGGATCCAGGGGGTTGGATATAACCGAAAGGCTGTTATTGGTACTATTTAAGCGGCCAATGGTCATAAATGAATCAAATTCCAGCACAGGAAAAAAAGCATAAAAAGCAGGATTTAGAGCTAAGGAAGTTGGCCCTCCAAACGCAGCTTGAAAAAATCGCTTACCCGGCTCCGGATTGAGGGTAAGCGGATAGGCGTTATAACCAAAAACCGCCTGTAACTCCCAAAAGGGGTCATTTACACAAACATAAACTCGGTAAACGCTGGCGCCTGGCGTCTGGGCCTCTATATCTGGAAACGTTTGCGGGAGATTTATTTTTTCAATGTAAATGCCATTATATGGCGACTGGGCTCGCAGCGAAACTACCCCAAGAGCAATAAAAAGCGCGCAACAACCTAGTCTTTTGAACGAAAAAAATGAAGGCATGGAAACCCGTTTTGCGGGAACAATGTACGAATTTTTTCCAATCACAATTGTCGCGTAATGAACACATTAGAATTTCAAATAGCTAATCCATCAAGGGGTTTCGCTCCGTTATGAGCACAAATTCAGCACAACAGCTATCCAGGGAATTCAGACAAGGGGTCATATTTGGCAATTAGCTCATTTATGGAGCCGGTAGCCTTCAGATAAGTCCATGGATTGGATTACCCTTCTCCTAAAAAAGCAAAGACCCGGTTGCTTCATTGCGGCTGTTGTTCTTTCGCTTCTGACTTCTCTTTAGTTGTTCAAACCCATTAAATTTTCAGGTTACGAAAGAAGTTGGATCCGGAAGAATGCTTTGCGTAAAACAGAAAGGGGCAGTACCTTAGCCGAAATTTTAAGATTAGTCCGTCGGGCCACCTTACTAAACTAAGCAAGAGGAGCCCTTGTAATGATACGTTTGTAATTAAAAATTTTATGAAACTGGGATTAGGAGCCAAAGTGAATCATCCAAAATTTGGAGAAGGGGTTGTATTTGGCTACGATGAGGACGTATATAAGATATACTTCCGCAACGAAGGCGAAAAAGAAATTGCCAAGGATTTTGATGGAATGGAACTCTTAGAAGAGCCGGTAGTTTATGATAAGTCTATCAGTTTGGAAGATGTTATCGCCGCCGTTCAAAATGTGTTTGATAGTTATTATGATGCCAGTGGCATTGTAGAACTTGGCGAAAAGTGGGATGGGGGCAAAATGATTCTTCAGCCGGGGAATAAAGAGTTAAAACCAAAGGAGGTTCCCATTGACGTATTCTTTCATAAAATCGTAATGCTGCGGGACCGCCTGCGGGTAATGGAACAGCAAATAAACGCCCATGCCAAGCTGAGCGACGAGGAAAAAGTACATATGCAGCAGTACATAACCCGTATTTACGGAAGTCTTACAACATTCAATGTTTTATTCCGGAGTCGCAATGATTGGTTCGTTGGGGAAGGTGGAAAGGAAGATTAAATTACAGATAACTAGATCTATACCGGGTATGCTCACCACTAACCCGCCGGTGGTCCTACAGGGCACTTTGTGCTGCACTGATGAATTTAGCGGTGGGCTTTCAACATCGCATCCATCTTTTGTCATTTATCAGGGGTAATTATACAGAACAACTGTTGCAATAGCTATTTTTAGTTCTAAGAATAGGTTATATTGCTTGAATCAATAACTACCGCTATGAACCGGTCCTATGGTCTTTGCCTGCTCGGTCTTACTTTCGTTCTTTTTAAGAGCACCTCGTCGGCAATTGCTTATACCGTTGGGATGAACGGCGACTTCCCGACGATCTCTCAAGCCGGTCCATATCTCCTTCCCGGAGATACCGCTTTGGTGCTGGACGGAACATATACCGACGGAACACAATTTCTCTACGACCTTGCCGGCACAGAAGAGCTTCCTATCCTTATACTTTCGGAAACTCCTCTGGGAGCGGTTTTTCAGGGAGGCACTGAATCCCTGCATCTCGTGCGCTGTTCCTGGGTTATTATCGACGGTTTTCTGGTTGAACAGCAAACCGGTAATGGAATGAATATCGACGATGGCGGCATATATGATATTCCCGCACATCATATTACCGTGCGCAATTGTGAGTTTCGCGACATAAGTGCTGGTGGCAATAACGACTTGCTTAAACTCAGCGGCCTTGATTACTTTGCCATAGAAAACTGCCAATTCAAAAATGGTGCAGCAGGAAGCGGCATCGACATGGTAGGATGTCACTTCGGGTTCATCCGAGACAATTATTTCCAAGACACCGGCAATTCAGGAATACAGGCCAAAGGTGGCACACAGCATATAAGGATAGAGCGGAACCTCTTTCGAGACATTGCGCAACGGGCCATCAATATCGGCGGAAGCACGAATCTGGAATACTTTCGCCCTCCCCTGCCCGATCCCATCGAAAATGCCTTTGAGGCAGCGAATATCGAGGTCTATTCCAATGTATTCATCGGCTCATGGTCGCCAATCGCCTTTGTTGGTTGCGTAAATAGCAGTGTTCGAAATAATACGTTCTTCCACCCGCAAAACTGGGCTATACGCATACTCCAGGAAACGGCAGTACAAGGCTTTCTTCCCTGCTCTAACAACGAATTCAGCAATAATATTGTGTATCTCGCCAATGACATTGTTGAAGTAAATATCGGCCCTAATACCAATGCCGGTTCTTTTGTTTTTAGCCATAACCTGTGGTACAACGAAGCAGGTGGAAACTGGTCGCCGACGCTTCCTGTTGCCGATCCTTCACAAATCATCGCAGATCCTCTTTTTGCCGATATACCTGCCGAGGATTTTCGCCTTCAGGAGGGAAGTCCGGCCATTGGCAGCGGTATCTTTTCGGGTGAACCCTTACATGACTACCTCCAACTGCCTTTCTTAAATCCACCTTCCGTGGGAGCTTTCGAAGGGGACGCGTTGGCTCCTTGCCCAGGGGACTTCGACGGCGACGGAATTATTGCTCAGAGCGACCTTCTTTTGTTGCTAACTGGGCTCGGCTGCAGCGAGAATTGCGAATACGACCTAGACAGTAACGGCATGGTAAATATTGCCGATTTGCTCGTATTCTTGCCTTTTTTTGGCAGTATTTGCTGAGGCGCCCGTATGGTCGAAATTACTTCTCAATCAATAGTTTAACCACCGCCTGGCCCTGATTTGTTGCCATTCTGCATAAGTAACATCCTGCTGAAAGAGAAGAAATATCAAGGGTAAAAAAGGCGCTATTTACCTGATGGGTTAAAATAACCCTGCCGCTCAAATCGCAGATACTAAAAGCGCCACTTCCTCTCGGCTCATTAAATCGAACATTGATGGTTTCGTTGGCCGGATTCGGATAAATATTCAACGATACAGAAGCGGGTTCACCCAGAAATACACTGACGGTGCTGTCGTCGATACCGCGATAGAAAGCTAATCCGCCGCCAACCTGACCATAGAGCAAATCCCGAATTCCATCGGCATTAAGATCGGCAAACCATACCGCCGAGCGATCGCCCTCCCGAATATCTCCGAAACGCTCTTCCACAAGGTTGAAGGTGCCTTCAAGGTTATTATCAATATTGTCATAAAAGTTAACGACACCCTTCTCGGTTCCAATGAGCAGTCTGGTTTCATTGTTGGCATTGCGAAAAAAGTATGGAACCGAATATCCGTTAATACCCAGGTAATTGCTGGCTACAGCATCGCCAATGGTATCGGCGGCCAGCACAAAGGACGGCGTGTTGTTACCGCCATCGTTCCTGTAAAAATTAATATTTCCGTTTTTCTCCCCGATTAAGAGGTCTTCATCGCCGTCGATATCGATATCGAAAAACTGCGGAGTAGCGAACTGCCCCACATCTATTGCCTCTCCCAAAGCATCCGGGTAATTGGGGGTATCCAGCACAAAATCGAAAATTGCCCCGGGCCCTGCCTGGTTGCGGAAGAATTGGAGTTTCCCCCCCTGTTCTCCTATAAGCATGTCGAGGTCGCCGTCGCCATCCAGATCGCCAAAAGCCGGGTACATCGCCAGATAATTGTATTGATCCAGACCGAGATAATTGTCTGTTACCAATGTAAAAGCGGGCTCGTTATCCGTACCGGTATTCTCCAACAAGGCTACACGCGAGGGGGGTTGAGGTCCCTCCTGATAATACTCTTCATTGCCAACGAATATATCGAGCAATCCATCGGCATTGTAATCGACCACCACCGGATAGGCTCCGCGGCCAAACTCCAGCATTTCGTCCTGCAGGAAATTTCGCTTCACAAAATCGAAATCGGGCAGAGAGGTAAGTCCGGAATTAAGGTACAGCCACATACTGCTGTCGTCTTCGCACTGACTGGGATTATTGGCGGCGGCAATAAGATCTCTAATTCCGTCATTATTTACGTCCTCATAAAATGCCGAGGGAAAATTGATCATATTAATGGCGAGGTCTGTACCCAAACCCGCCGGGAAATCAGCTACAAAATTCACCATACTGTCGGGACCCTGTATACTGGGGCCGTTAACCAGCATTTTGAGATACGTGAACGACACGTCTCCGATTACCATTTCGTTGTACCCATCGTTGTTAGTATCCATACTTAACAGCGTTCCGCCGGTGTGTAAGCCACCGGATCTGGGTTCAATTACATTAAACGGACATTCCTGATTAAGAAAAAGGGAGTTGTCCTCGGTTCCTTCGGAAAAGAAGCCATAGCATCTATTTCCGAGTTCGTATGCCAAGGAGTCGCAAATACCAATCTCGGAGGCAAAATTCTTATAAAAGTAAACGGTGGTAGCCACCTCACTGAAGGTGAAAATATCTAGGTCTCCGTCGTCGTCATGATCAACAATGGCGGGGATATCTACCGTAACACAAAATACGGGTGCATCGAAAGGAACACCGCTATAATTGTATTCGGCGTAGAGCAGAGGTGCACGCAGTTCAAATTGCAGGCCGCTTTCGAGGGTACTTACATTTTCATACACCTTAATAGCGTTCGGAGCTTTGGTAAAAATATCCATTTTGCCATCGCAGTTGAAGTCGCGGAGCAGCGCCCATTCACTCATGGCAGGAAAGCGATGATTGAATTCATATGTATGTCGGTATTGAAGAGCCCCCGGACTATCGTCTGCATTAAGAAAGGTAAGAACACGATCGCTGCTTCGGTCGAAAACAAATAGATCGAGATCGCCATCGAGATCCAGGTCGATTCGGCTGAGCTGGCCTGCATTTATTCCCCCTGCCCAGGCACTTTGCAGAAATTCAGCATCTTTAGTTACCGGAATCTGGTCGTACCTTTCCAAGAGATACTCATCCTGGCCGCGCATTCCGGCAGCTGCGAACAAAAAAGCAAAGCCAAGATGAAATATTCGTGTTACCATATAGTTATTACAGTAAAGGAGTAAAAATACCCGAAGAAAGGTTGTGCTTCCCCTAGGTGAAGTATATTTTCGCACGAAAAATAAGCAGATGGACATGATTATGGAAGTTCTCCAGACAATATTACCGGCATTTTTGACAGCGCTTGCGGTGTGGTATGTAATGAAGAAGGCTCTTGATAGGATGGAAAGCGGGTTCACCCAAAATGAAAGTGATACCGAGGTAGAAAGAATAAAAATTTTGCTGCCGCTGCAATTAAAGGCATACGAGCGGTTGGTTATTTTTCTGGAGCGTATTTCACCTGGAAGTATGATCTTCCGATTGAATGATGGCAGCAAAAGTTCCGCCCAAATGCAGTTGGAACTGCTTAAAGCAGTCAGAGAAGAGTACGAACACAACCTCTCCCTGCAGATTTATGTAAGCGAAGCGGCATGGGAAGAGATAAAGCAGGCAAAAGAAGAGGTCCTTCAATTAATAAAAACCGCCGGAAAGCATATAGGCCCTGGTGGCTCATCGCTGGATTTAAACCGGGCTATATTCGAACTTGAAGCCGACATTAAGGAAAGCAGGCTAAATAGGGCATTGCGCATACTAAACCTGGAAATACGCATTATAATGGGGGAAGACAGCCATTAATTCAATAGCTGACCCACACGATAAATGATGGCATTTTTCGTTTTTATGGGGTTACCATTAATTTGGATACTATTAATTATCCACTCGTTGCCGCTTTTAACCATAGATAAATCTTTTCCGGTAAGCGAACGAATAACGCGCTCGGTATCGGTGTTTTGATCGGTAGGGTAATAAATGTGCGAATAGCCAAGCAATTTCTCAAGCACCTTGGAGGTGCTGTCCTGAAGTGCCTTTTGCATAGGCCCCGATGCTGAGGAAATCAATTCATCGGAAGGAACAAATATGTAAATCGGCTTTTTTTGAGCTACAATTCTCTTGAGAGCCACCGAGCTATCGATAACCGAGCGAAAAATACCGACACCTTCCATTTTATGAAGCGCACTTAAGCCATCCAGTTCGGCATATGCCTGAGATTCGTCCGTAATTTTATTTCGCTTATCTTCCAGTCCCTGCGTTGTGGTCGAAAGCGAATCCTCGCTAGTTCCTTTTCCATCATTGCCCGACTCAGGGTTGCCACAGGAAAAGATTGCCAAAAACACTACCGTTACTACGGGATAAAAGCGGAACTTTGAAGCATACATATCAGTACTTTTTATACCTGCAAAAATACATTTTTGTATGAGAGAAAATCGCATAGCTGCCCTGGCTATATTTCTTTGCGGTTCGGCTGTAGCGCTTGGAGCTATGGGCGCTCACGGATTGAAAAAGTTTTTGGCCCCGGATGCCCTGGAATCTTTTGAAACGGCTGTGCGCTATCAGATGTGGCACGGGCTGGCGTTATTGACGCTTTCTATTGGGGTTATTGGCAACAAATGGCCCGGCCTTATTGCGGGTAGATGGCTTTTGTTCGCAGGCAGTATTTTATTCAGTGGTTCAATTTATCTGCTTTCGACCAAATCCTTACATGGCTGGGATATTCTGTGCCGTATTGCGGGTCCGGTTACCCCTCTCGGGGGACTTATGCTTATTTCCGGCTGGATTACTTTGGGAGTAGGCATTATGCGAAAATAGAACTTCGAAAAAAGTGACTCTTGTAAATGCCGGCATTAATACCCGGCAGGAAATGAAGAGGGGCAAATAATTGAGCTTTGTCGCAATACCCTTGGTACAATCGCCGTATTTTTGACCTCAAATCGCATCGAACATGAATCATTTGGGCTACAAGGCAGAGGATGCCTCACTAGAATCGCTGGGGTTAGAAACAGTAGCCAATGCCTATTGGAATCTGAGCCCTGCAGAGCTTATTGAAGAAACAATTGTAAATGGGCAAGGATGTCTCACCAGTAATGGTGCTCTGGCCATAGACACGGGGGAATTTATGGGGCGCTCACCCAAAGACAAGTTCATTGTAAAAGATTCAGTAACCAGCGATTCGGTATGGTGGGGAGATGTTAATATTGCGATGTCTGAGGAACATTTTGACAATCTATACAATCGCCTGAGAGCATACCTTACCGGAAGAGACGTTTATGTAAGGGAGGCATATGTTTGCGCCGACGAGGCGTATCGACTCAATTTGAGGGTAGTAACTGAATTCCCTTGGTCAAATTTATTTGCCTACAATATGTTTCTTCGCCCAAGTGACGAAGAAATTGCCGAGTTTGAACCCGAATGGAATATACTATGCGCTCCGGGATTCTATGCAGCCCCTGAAACAGACGGAACAAGGCAACATAATTTTGCTGCGATTAGTTTTAGCAAGAAGCTCATACTTATTGGAGGGACTGCATATACGGGGGAAATGAAGAAAAGTGTTTTCAGTGTTCTCAACTTCCTACTTCCTTTCCAGCACAAGGTATTAAGCATGCACTGCTCAGCCAATGTCGGGGTAAATGGAGATACAGCTATTTTCTTCGGCCTGTCGGGAACAGGTAAAACCACCCTTTCATCTGACCCTAATCGGCGTCTAATAGGGGATGATGAACATGGTTGGGCAGAAGATTCCGTTTTCAATTTTGAAGGGGGATGTTACGCCAAAACGATTGATTTGGACCCTGAGAAAGAGCCTCAAATATATAATGCCATTCGCTTTGGCGCCTTATTGGAGAATATCGGTTTTAAGGGAGATGGCGTTACTCCAGACTACCACTTTTCGGGAAAGACCGAAAACACACGCGTTTCGTATCCCATCAATCATATTGACAATATAGTTGAGCCTTCGCGGGCCGGCAATCCGAGAAACATCTTTTTCCTTACCTGCGATGCCTTCGGAGTATTACCGCCGATTTCTCGTCTGAACCAGGGACAGGCAATGTACCATTTTATATCGGGCTATACGGCCAAAGTTGCAGGAACAGAGGCCGGCGTAAAGGATCCTCAGGTGGTATTCAGTGCCTGCTTTGGGGCCCCATTTCTACCGCTCCATCCAACGCGATATGCAGAAATGCTGGGCGAAATGATGAATAAACACGATGTTCGTATATGGCTGGTTAATACCGGGTGGAGTGGTGGAGAATATGGTGTCGGAAAAAGAATATCGCTACCGACTACCCGAGCGCTTATCACAGCGGCGCTGCTGGGAGATCTGGATAAGGTAACTTTCACTAAACATCCGGTTTTTGGCGTCGCTATGCCAACGTCTTGTCCCGGGGTTCCGGATATCCTGCTAAATCCCCGCAATACCTGGGAGGATAAAGATGCCTACGACGTCAAGGCTGCTGATCTTGCTTCACGCTTCGTAAAAAACTTCAGCAAATTTGAAGCCTTCGCTAAAGACGAAATAATGGCAGCCGCGCCGGTTATGACTATTGGCGCTTAGATGAAAATTTCAAGAAAATATGCAGCCGTTTCGGAAGGAACGGCTTTTTTTTACACTTTCGCACATGGAGAAAGTAAAAATACTCGATCTGGAATTTTCGTCGTTTCTGACGAAAGAAACCCTGGAAAGCAGAATTGCCGAGCTCGCAGAAGCCATTGACTCCGACTATCAGGGCTCCACGGTTGTGTTCGTGGCCGTTCTCAACGGCAGTTTCATATTTACTTCTGAACTGGTAAAACGCTGCAGGGTAGATTGCGAGGTAAATTTCATTCGGGTGAAGTCCTATGAAAACACTACCTCTACCGGTAAAGTAACTGAGATTATGGGCCTGGAATCCGACCTACGCGGAAAGCATATTATTGTTTTAGAAGACATTGTAGACACGGGGCTTACACTGGACACTCTTCTACGCAAATTTGCCGAAGAAAAACCCGCCAGCATTCAGATTGCCTCGCTGCTTATGAAGCCCGATAAGCTCCAGTTTCCGGGCCTGCCCCTCAAATACATAGGATTCGAAATTCCTAATGATTTTGTAGTCGGATACGGGTTGGACTACAACGGACTTGGTAGAAATCTTCCTTGCATTTACACATTAATAATGGAAAAGGAGGGTTAATAACCCTGAGCGCACCCGCTTCTCCACAATTGTTTATAAGCTGTGTTTATAGCCTGTGAATAACCTTATATGAGAAACTTGTGCTTCTGTGGCTTTTTTCTTATATTTATGGAGTTCGGTAAATGACTCATTTATCGAAACGGCCACATCGGTGGAGCAAGTAAGATTTCGGAAAATCAAAATTTCAGTGCGGCTTAGCGGCCTCGGATTGAGTTCGGGGTTCTGCTGCGGAGGGCAAAATGGCTTGAGGTGTGCTTTGCCATTATGGGCCGGGAAGGTGAACTCCTGAGCGGTGTGTAACGGCAGACAAATCAGAGCGGTGTCTCATCATGCCAATTTAGCTAACGCACTAAAGCAGAGGGCAACTGCCTAAGACGCACTACGCTCTCCATCCGTGTCTAGCCGAAATTTTCCTGCTCTTCTCCCGGTGTGGCTTTATTTCGTTGTACGCAAGTATTGAAGGGATTACCTTTGTTGCATGCGCGGCATACCT
>Ga0315906_10002026_pt1 | contig 29142 bp, 36 predicted proteins | sample LakEriMetagenome_4_FD_203526 | JGI IMG/M metagenome (GOLD analysis project Ga0315906, IMG submission 203526) | Freshwater fungal communities from buoy surface, Lake Erie, Ohio, United States - Buoy 2 MA122 | ecosystem: Environmental > Aquatic > Freshwater > Lake > Lake biofilm | place: USA...
AGACGTGGTGGGCGCGCTGAACATCATGGCGGTAGCCGGACTGAGCAACGAAAACAGGCCGGGTTTGTTACAACGCACAAATCGAGCTAGCGAATAGGTGTCAATAGCTCGTAGAATACAGCCTAGCAAACTACCGTTCCCGGTGTTTCATTTTAGATGGGAACCGCTGTACAAATCAAACGTACACCTTTTGGCCATTCCGCAGCACGAATTTACCACCCCGGGGTCCCGTGCGGACCTTGCCGGTCGCGGCTGCCGGTTTGCTCGAGCTCTTTTTCTTGGCCGCGGCTTTTTTTGTTTATCAACGAGGAAGGGAGGCTATGAAACAAGTCAAGACGGTTAAGACCGATATAGGTGCCACATGAGAAGTATTGCGTGATGCCCCACCATTTAACGAAGAGAAAAAAACATCAGCTCGTTTGGCACGAATTTCAGAAGTTGTTTGGATAGGAAGATTAGACTTCGGATTGTTTTTAAATTTTAGACGTACCATTTTAGTCGCGTCGTCAATACTCTCCATATGAAAGGTACATTTATGTGGGAACAAGATTTCTAATTCGCTTGGGTTTCCGGCCACGGGTGAAGCATAGATTGGATAATTGTCATTAGTATATGTATGATTTATTTTTATAACGAAGTTTGTATTATTTGCTCTAGAGTACCTGTTGCCTTGCTCGTTTGGCAACAAATCCATTGTAGCGAACATTACGCCATTAACGATGATATCGTTTCCTATACATTCGTTTATGTTTGTATTCAATTGCCATTGATTGTTTGCAACCAATTTCTCCATAATGAATGTTTTTTCTCTACTATCTGACAATTTCAACCGATATATGTCTCCTTTGCATGAGAAATTTAACCCACTCGTCCCCCTAGTACATACGAATGACGGCAGGTTCGATGGGAATTTGAATTGGCCGTTGAAGCTCGTTAGCGAAAGAAATTTGTCAGCAGGTAGTTTTGCTTGTACCATCCATTTATTGTGAGGAAAAACAAGTTCCCCATCTACCATGGCTTTTTTAACTTGGAGATTTGAGTTTCTACACGATATATATTCCGACTTTCCCGATTCAATTTCTTCAATAACTTTCAGTAAGGGAGTGTCCGTCCGAACCATCTTTTGATTTTTCTCGTCATATGAGAAATTGGTCACAGATTTCGCACCTTTCGCGTTTTCTTTTGTTGTTATTCTATCGTACCATTTTTGGACGTGGGTTTTATACATGTCGGGCTTATAACTATCCCGCTCATTCAGCTCGATATTGACGGCGAAGCTGATACCATCGCAGTCCGTAAATGCACGAACCGTATCAATAGAATTGTAAATGACGAGATAGCTTTTTGTAGATTCCAAAAACATCTGAAAATCCCAATAGGCCATCCAACATATATGGAGTCGCACGTGGTCATCTTGGAATGATGGAGATGGAAAGCTCTGTATCATTTGATTATTTTCTGAAATTTTGATCATTTTTTCTTTTTGAACAGCAGCTCGTTTTGCTCTTGCTTGTAAAATAACTTCACACGCAGCCGAAGTTTTTTTCTCATCTATATAGTTAATATCCTTACTAACCATTCCAAAAACGTGGTTTACGAATGCAATATATTGTAGTTCTGATGGTGAGTATTCCCCCCACTTATCGGTGTAATCGCGATCTGTATTAAATAAAAAACAAACGTCGAAGCTGGTGATGTTTTTGAATACTTTGTAACTTTTGTACGTATCGAGTGCAAACGCATTCATTGGTTCGTTAATATATATGCAAGAACAAAAAAGTTGTAATAAGTACGGTCCCGTACCTGTACATTCTTAAAACGGCACGATTCCCAGGAGCCAATAATCGTACGGTACGGTACTGTTTTCGTACGGTACGACACAGTACGGTACGTAGTACGGCAGGATACATGTACGGTACGGTACTGTTCTGGAGCAACAGTATGGTACGCTCCGTACCGTACGTAGAACTGCAGGATACAGGCGGCGTGTGCCGCACGTACCGTAATTATAATCCTCGCGTGCTAGGGTGCCACCGCCGCCAACTTAATAACTTCATCAGTCAGTCACGTATTTGGTACGAGTATCAGGGTGGAAGCGGGAATTTGGTTACCGTGCTGTTCGGCGCGAAGTGACTGACTCGCTCCTGGTGTTAAGGCGGTACGTTTGCACTCTACCGTACTGGATGGCTTCCACTCCACCCTTCCATAGCTACGCACTGTACGGGAACCCCTACGCACTGTACGGGAGATACGGAGCTTATTATTGTTTATTAACTGCACTCGTTAAAGAGATTAAGTTAAGGATTATTTATTGACTGTACGGTTCGCGGAAAATGAATTCCTCGCGCGTCTGCCGAGATCCGTTCGAAAAAAGTCTGAACATTTTTTACGGCAGCGTTCGTTCGACCAGTTCTCCTTTAAAAATATTCGCCCGTCGATTCCCCCGTGTCGATTCCCCTTTTGATTTTCGCTAGTATTTTTGCCAGGATGTCGTCTGTTATCGGCTTAAAGCAGCGCCTGTTCACGATGAAGTGCTACCTGTGTTGCGAGGCCGAGCGCGCCTGCTCTTATCTGATGCTTCCCTCTGACTGCGTCGCGTCCCCCGTTGTCTCGCTGTGCTTTCGAGACGAGGAGGGAAAGCCGTCTGCCATAGAAGTGCGCGCGGTCGACGGAGGAGCGCTGGAGGTTTTCGTGCAGCAGTCGGCGGTGATCAAGGCCGACACGACGCGCCACAACAATCTCTCGGGGCATCCGGTGTACAGGAAGGGAAAGCAGTTTTTTTATCGCGTGGACGCCGACCTGCTCGGCAGGCTGAAGGCCAAGCAGTCGAAGGTCGCGGCGCACGCTGCGCAGCGCCTGGAAGCGTTGATGCAGAACGTGGGGCTGAACAGGGACGCGCTGGTCTGCGCTTGCAAGGAGAGGATCGGCTCTGCGCAGGGCGTCGAGGACGTCGAGAAGATCGTTTCCGTGCTGGACTGGTGCATGCGGTCGCTGGCCGACAGGGGGGTGCTGCAGCAGGTCTACGATGCGCAGGGGAAAGCGTACGGGCTCTCGACGGGTGCCGCGTTTCTCCTGCCCGAGGTCGAGCATCCCAACTGCAAGGTGTACGAGTACAGGAGCAAGGAGTTCTGGGACGGGCTGATGGTGGAGGCCAGGAAGCACTTCGGGGTGAAAGACCCCGACCAGTTCAAGAGGGACCAGGTCCTGGGCAAGCGCAGGAGGCTGGCGACGGAGGTCGTGACGCACAGGCCTTCCATCGAGAAGTACCACATCCATTTCCCCGACTCGGAAGTGTGGACCAACGACGATGACAGCAGGGAGTGGGCGACCATCAACCGTATGCTGTGGGAGGCGGAGAACAGCGACACGGAAGCGGTGGCGCAGTTCGCTTCGGGCCTCGACGGTGAAGCGCTGACGGCCATCGGCCAGAGCATGCCGTACGTGATGAGGACGGAGCCCGACCCTGTAAAAGGCGGCACCGTCAGGCACGTCGGCGCGTTCGACCTGCTCAGGTTCGGTTTCTACGCTGCGGCGATATACCTGTGCACGCACCAGACGGACAACTTCAGGCGGGCGTTCCTGGAAAAGAACAAGGCGTCCCTCACCACCAAGCTCCTGCAGTGCCACCTCCTGACGGACTCGGAGCGGAGGGAGGTCGGCTTTCTCAACCTGGCGTACGACAGGCTGGTCCAGGCCGCGACGCGGAACGTATCGGTGCGGCAGATCAGCGTCACGGCGGCCAAGCAGGGGCTGCCTTCGGCGTTCGAGGTCCTCCGCTTCATGCACAGGCTGGAAACGCAGCTACACAGCTTGCCGGGGGCCAAGATGCTGCTGTGCTTCCTGGGGCTGGCATTTTTTTGCGGTTTCAGGTCGTCGGACATGGGCAGGCTGATGGTGCCGTCGTACAGGGCGGCGCACGCGGGGCACCACAACCTGCTGGTGACGGACGAGAAGACGGGCGATATGTGGCTGGGCAGCACCAAGTGCAAGACGGTGGCCGACGACATCAAGGTGCTGCGCTTGCCTGGCTGGCTGAAGAAGTGGGTCGAGGATTACGTGCTGGCGAGGGAGGAGGCGGTCCTGGCGCCGGCCCACGGCGAGACGAGCGGGACGCACAGCTGCATGTGGTACACGGTGTCGGGAAAGGCGGTGCACAGGGACTCGGGGGGCATGCCGTACGTCAGGTCCAGCGACTTCGACTACGTCTTCGACCAGCTCAGGATCATCGGCGCCCCCGAGATGGACAAGGTGACCTGCTACACCGACATGCGGAGCATCTTCTTCGACGGCAGCTCGGTGGACGTGTCGGGGTCGATGCTGAACCTGTTCGCCAACGCTCGAGACTTCCTGCCGAAGCAGCAGGCCCCTGGCGAAGTTCACGCGGAGCTGAGGACGGACGTGCAGCTGTCGATGCAGGAGGACATCAAGAAGGCGATGGAGGAGCTGAACCGTAGCAAGAGCCAGGCGGTGTACACGAAGAACAGGAAGGCGCCGCTGCCGTTCGTGGCGGACTACTACGACGCGGTGAAGCAGTTCGTCTGGGCCAACATGAAGTAGAAATAGTTTTTTTACTTGCCTGGCCGATTTTTTTGTTTTTCTTTGTATACTGTAAAAACATGGATTTTCAGGGCAGAGGAGGCATGAAAAGCAAAGCAAACAAACCGAAGCCCAAAAGCAAAAAGCAGCAGAAAGATAAGGTTTACATCGGGCCCAATGGGGGCAAGTACGTGATCCGCAACGGGAAGAAAGTTTACACCGCGATGATCGGTCGCGCCGAGAGAATGTTTACCAGCATGTTCGGCGACCCGGCGAAACCCGCGTCCGAGAACAATGTACCGGCGAGTTTCGTAACGTACAATCGCATGTTGTATAGTCCTGATTGGAACCCGACGCCGGACAAAAATGTGGCTAGGAAATTCAAGGAGTATCTGAAAAAAATTATAAAATCCAAGTTCGACAGGGAGCACACGGATTTCGTCCTCGCGTATTTACACAAAATTAAAACGTGGGAGGCATACAACGACCCGAAAGAACTCAACAAACGGATACGGGCTCTCATATCTGCGAATGGAAAATAAAAACGCAGTGTGACTACGTCGTGTCGACGCAGCGCCTGAGCTCTTCCGCCTGGGCCGCGACCGCGATCGGGTGATCGGTATTCCTCTCGGAGCATCGCCGCTCGATGATTTGCATGTCTTCGACGGTGAAGGGGCCCGGTACGGCCGCGAGAAGCTTCGCGCACTTCAGGAAAGAGCCCATGGTGCGGCTCAGGTACATGACGTCGTACGCGATGGACTTTCGGTTCGTCTGCTGCCTGTTCATGGATATCCTCCCCTTTACGACCGCCAGAGCGAGCCGACAGTTGTATTTCTTCTTGGCCTGAATGGATTCGGCCATCGAGCGAGTGTCCCTGCTCAGGCAGGCCACGAGCCCCACGACGCAGGGGCACTTTGACACGACGTTTTCGTTGCTCAGCAACACGTTCAAAGCGAGGCCGGAGGAATCCATTGTGACAAATTGACGTTACAGTATTTCCTGTTGTGGAGGTTTCATTTTTTTCCACGAATTCATACGACGCCGAACAGAGCCTTGTTGACCGCCGTGTTGACGCAGAACACGCGGTGTAGCGCGATCCCGAGCAGGAACAGGGAGGCCGTGACTGTCGCGAATCGGACCCGAGTGAGCTCGCCGGTCGAATACGCCAAGAGAGCGCCGCCCGCGACGGTGAGCGCGACGTCGACGACTGCGACGCCGAACAGTCTGAGCGAGTGAACGCCTTCGCCCTCTTTACCGAAAATCCATCGGTACTTGCACGCGCCGAACATTTTTTTTGTTATCGAGAAGATATTTTAGGACACGGAGCTCGTCACGCGACCGCCCTGGTCCTCTACTTTCTTTTGCAGGGCAGCGTCGCGGAAACCCGTAAACACAACCGTTTTATTTTTCATGCTCATTTTTTTGTACTGTAATCACACAAATATCACCGGACAGTTTTTTTCTTTCGGCTCACCTTTTTATTTTGTCTGATGTATGTCTTCTTTCCGGTTTTTTCGTCGAGATAATATTTGCCGCCGTTCGGCCCAGTGTGTGCCACACGCGCACGCTTACCACCTGCGCCGCCCATAATTGCACACGACGAAATTGCTCCCATTGTAGTTCCTGCAGCATTTGCAACATCCCAATTATTGCTTGGTGGAGGACGTGGTTGTGTATTGCTTGGTGGAGGACGTGGTTGTGTATTGCTTGGTGGAGGACGTGGTGGTTGTGTATTGCTTGGATACATTTGTGGAGGACGTGGTTGATCAATTCGTTCAATTCGTTCAATAGGGGTTAAGTGAACCCTGTTCGTTGGCAAGTCTGAACGAATATTGCTAAACTTGAATGCAAATTGCGTCATTATAATCCGTACCATGTCTGGATCATCTTTTATACCTTGATATATAGCGTCTGTTATTTTCTGTTCTATAAGCGGAAATGAAACATCTGGAATCGTGATTGCTCCCAAATTATGTTCTAAGTTTGTTAATGCTGTAACAATATCAATACCGCGTACTGTATTATTATTATTCATACTAAACTCTACCGTTTGGTACATAAGTTTTGGTGTTTGAAAGTACACAGACAGATATGTTGGTATACCGATGTTTATTAACTTATGCCTCGTTCGAGGATAATCGACAAATTCTGATTGTGTGTAATATTGTAGCATTCTATTTTTGTATTCCAATCCCTCATCTTTATTTTCCATCAATTTAAGCGCTTTTGCGTAATCTTCTCGATCTGTAATTGAAGCGAATTTGTGTTGAATATTGATAGCGAATAGATAAAACACAGCAAGCATGTTAGTGGTTGGGATATGTATCTTTTTTGAGAGGGGATACCCTTTGAAATAAAATAACCTGTGATAATATTCGATCACGACACTCATTTCAGCTGGTTTCATAGATACTCCGCGTCTATTAATCTCCTCAACCTGATGTTGTATAAAGTATGGTAAAGCTTGAGTATTATCTATCTGGTCGTCAAAACCAGCCAAAAACCGAATTATTATTATATAATGCGGTGCTTTTTCAATTGTTTTAGACCACACCAACCAAGACAATATATTCACATACTTTTCCTCGATTTCGTTTAAATTTAGTTTGCTTTGCACAAACGCTTCTGTCCCCATTTTACGACGTGCGATCTCATGTCTTACTCGTGTGAAGTGGTATGTATATTTGTAAATAGGACTTTGTTGACCATAGTTAGCATTAGTTAATTCATCATCACCATAGACCACATAGAATAGTAAAATATTTGTTATAACAGAAAGAGCTAACCAAAATGTCCCGTACAATAAACTTGTTGTAATAGGTTTTTCTTTTATGGTCACATATTCTAAAAGTTTGTCGACCTTTTGATCTGGTGATAACGTTGTATTTTTACGTATATTGTTTACTATGTCGACAGTGAGACTACTTCCACCCGTCTGATTTTGTTTTTGTTTTATGGGTCTCTTGCGTGCTAATTGTACTATATTTATGCATTCATTCAACAACGGCTGAAACTCGGGATAGTTTGACGCGTTTATGTTCTTTTTTACGTAACTATCCGCATTCAGAAGTTGTTGCTTCAATTTTGCATCTATTTGCGTTAGATTGCTTACCTGTCCGATAATACTTGTTTTCGTACGGCGCGGATTCAAGACGCTCTTTGTGATGTTCATGGTTTTTAAATTTACTGGAGAAAAAAACGTACCACGCGACACTCGCGTTTGTCCGGGATCCGCCTTTCGAGATGGCCCGTTTCGCATCGCCACCGCCTGATCGCGACTCTCGCGAATATTATATAAAATCCCCTCCCGCAAACAAAACGCGGACCGGTATCGGTTACAGGAGCTTCGAACGCGCGGTGCGCGGTAACGTCGCGGGTGTTGGAGACGGCGAGAGGAGCAGCGTCCGCATCCCAAGTGTTTCATTTTTTTCTGGGAACTCCTGTAAAAAAGCGGTCAGACGCCGCGTTGAAAGCCACCGAAAAAAAGTGCGGCGATATTTGCGCGACCGAGAGGAAAGCGACGAAGAAGGCGATAAAAAATATGCACGAGATGTATACGACAGTGAGTCAAGTCTTGCTGAAGAAATAAAGACGCTCGCCCAGAAACGCTTTCACACTTTATCTGCCGTGGCGAGTTTGTGAATGATTCGAACACATTTAAATGTTATAAATATACAGAGCCCCGCGACTGCACATTTCAGCGCGATAAAAAAAGAGTACCGGTGCAGAAAAAAAAGCAGGAGAAAAAAAGGGGACAAGCAGACGATGGCGATTGTCAACAACATCACAGACCATCTGACGTCTTGGTCTATCTCGCAACGAGCCGTGCTGCACCCGGAGCCCATTATGTTTATTGAATACGAATCATATTTTCAAATGTCAAGGACGCCGCCGAGCGCGAGTAGTTCGATAGCTTTTCATAGAGACTAGATACAAAATACGCTGACGGGGTTTTAGACAGGTTGTATCCCTGGACGCGGAAGTGCATTTTACAATTTTTTTTTTCTTTTCTTTATGTAACATGGAACACACAACATATGGAGGTGAGATCGAAGGTCTGATCAATCCAGAAAATCGTCAAAGGATTTCGGACTTTCTTGACGAAGAAATGAGGCTATTAAAAGCCAGTAAAGAACAAACAATCAGGGATAAAAAAACTGGAAGATTTAACAGATACAGGACTGGTATTGTAGAGAATACAAAAAGAATTTTCAATATTTTTCAACCAAAAAAATCGCAAGAAAACAAAGTTGGTGGTGCGAAATCTAAAAAAAATAGTAAAAAAGCCGCTCCCAAGAAGAAGAGCTCTTCTAAACCCGCCGCGACTGGCAAGGTCCACACGGGACCCCGGGGAGGTAAATACGTGATCCGGGGAGGCAGAAAGGTGTACTTATGAGCTATGGCTCCTAAACCCGGAGCCCATTATGTTTATTGAATACGACTCATATTTTTACAAGTAGAGAGTCGACTATTGCCGACACGACTCTCTGGTGGAAACTCGCCGAGTCGTCGCCAAAACGGACCCTCCATCCGTATTTTTTCTGGATGAGGTCTTGCAATTTCGCGAACACGTCTTCCGATTTGTCGACGACGCCCTTGACCACTTACATTTCTTAATAATGCGTTTTTATAAAATTTGTGGTAGAATACGACGTGCTTTAATAAATCAATCTTTGTTTGGGGACATTTTGAGCGTACATCGTGTTTCCAGGTGTCGATTGTTTGCTGCGCCATCAGTAGCACTTTTTACAGTAGTTCCCAGAAAAAATGAAAATGTACGGAAAGAACGAAAAGACCGTCCAGTGGTGCGTCGATAACCTGTTGAAGTCGTCCTCTGTACGAGTGGACTGGGCCGCGTTGAAGGCCGATGCGCTGAATTACGACAACCAAGTCGCAGTGAGGCTGATTGAAGAGATTGAGCCGACAATCTAACAAATCGTGAGAAGCCCGGGACACGGCTCGTACTCGTCGTCGCTGCAGTCCACGTCGTGACGCACCATGATGAGAAACGGGTGGTCTTTTTCACGCATCGCCGAGCGAATCTCGGCGACCGTCGCTGACGGCTTGAGGACGTCGGAAGGCCGGTCTCTGTCGAGCACGTCGATGACCAGGGTGTGGAACATCGGCAGGTCGGCCTCGGCGACGCAGTTGAAGCTGTCGTTGTCGGAGGTGACGTCGACGGCGGCGAACGCCTCCAGGTTCGGCGTGCGGAGCAACATATCCGGAAGCCAATATGCGAGGTCGTCGGTAAACGCGTCGCCGAAGAGCACGAGGTTCTTGACGCCGGTGATATCGACGTCGATGGGGGGGTAGGGCGAAGACACGTCGTCTGTGTTGATGACGATCTCGAGCGTGTCGCCAGACAGCCGGTAGTACGACGCCCCCATGTCTCCGTCCTCCTCTACGACCCAGCCTTCTTCGTCGAATACGTCCGGGACCAATCTCTTGGACTTCATCACGGAGCACAGGATGTGGTCGGCGGCGATGTCGAACATCTCCGAAACGTCCAGGTCCGGATTGACCTCGGTCAGGGCGGGATGGAGGCCTCTCGGATGCCCCGGAATGACGTACATCATCGCGAACACCCTGGTCAGAGAGCGAATCCCGTCTGGGCTCAATCCGGCGATGAGGTTGGCGTGGTCGAGCAGCGCCTGATCGCTTCCGCCCTTGGACTCGATTTCCCTGAAGGTCTCTACGAGGAAGCGGACCGACACCGTGTCTCTGGCGGGGTCTACGGGACCGTAGCCTGCGCGAGGAAGGCCGCCGTCCCCGACCCTCGCGGTCGAGCGCAGGACGGCCCTGAGGAGAGGATCCGCTGCCGGGGAATCATATACGACAGAGATAATCAATCGATGCGACATTTCCGTTCTCGTTGGTTGATCATCATCCGGCGTTTGAAAATCATATTTTTGTACAATTTCACATTGCGAGCTCGCGAATGTGGCGTATCACCCGGGTTTCTACACCTGCGTCAAAGTAGGGTAACCCGCAGTCTGACTCGAAAAGTTCCGGGCTCACAGCGTACGCGGCGACGTCGGCGTTGCCTCCGTGCGTTTGGAGAAAAAGCCGCGCTACTTCGCGCTCGAACGCCTCGTTCCCGCTCCACCATCTGTCGACGTGATCGCTGCACCTCTTGCAGCGCGTGGTCCGCTCCCTCGCGTTGATAAGGTCTTGGATGTTGCCTTCGAACCACCCCAAGTAATCGACTCGGCTTTCGCTGAGGTCCAGGGCGTCGACGGTCATCCTCATGTCGGGGAGCTCGTTGCCGGAGAACGGAAAGTCGTCCCACGCGCCGCCGTTGCTCACGAAGCGCACGACCTCGACCGCGGCCTTCAGGGGGTCTTCGGTCTCTTCCGGAGTCTCTTCGAAGAGGAAACGGTGCATCCGGCGTAGCCAGGCGTCCTCTTTTTCTGCCATGATATTATCGTTCGATTTCTACATACCACTTGTACTCGCGCTTATGCCAACCAAATTTCAAAAAATAAAAAATAAAAAATAAAAAAATGGAAAACCTACCGGCATCGTTTATCGCGCAGCTGGCGAGACTCGACCCCGTCGTCCGTCTGATTTGTAGGCGTTTCGAAGAAGTAGCTGGGGGACGTCGCGAGCCTACAAACGCCCGGCTTTTCGTCACGTCGAAGGCGCGGTTCGATATGGCCGTCGCCATGACGCCGGATCGGCCTTCGGATAGGGAAGGCATCAGGGCTGTCAGGGCCGCGAAAGCCCGAAGAGGATATCCAGAGTTCTCGGAGTACAATTCGGAGGTGCATTTCCAGCGCGCGTCGAGGTGGGCGTGCGGACGTGACGTCCCGGGCATCCTCGATGACTGCCTCACTTCTCCGGTAACGGAGGTCGGCTTGTTCTTGTCCGCCGCTAGCGCCGGGAGCACGCGCGTACTAGACTGGTTTCTGAGAAACAGGCCGGATACCGTCGATCTCGCCATCGTCCGCATGTCTGGTTTCAACGAAGCCGCGGTCAGGTGGTGCCTGGAAAACAGGTCGGCGTTCCGGTCGTCGCCCGTTTGGTCCAAAATGAAGGCCGACGCAGCCGTGTACAGCAACCGGGCAGCCTGGATGCTGTTGGACTGGGTCGAGGTGTATCCCTGCAGCTGGAGCCACGAGGGCGGTTGCTACGCCGAAGATAGCCCCGCAGAGATATCCCACGCGTGCCCGGCGTGCCGCATCGCCGCCGCCGAGGTGATAAGAACAATTTGGCGATGATTTTTTTTTAATGTTGTTGAAATGTCTACGGAGAGCGACTGGTCTACCATATGGGAGGTCGTTCCTCCCGACGTCAAGACTATGTTCGAGGAAAAGCTCGGCTCCCGGCCTGCCAGGAAGATGGCCTCGCGGGCCCGCCTGGTCTGCTCGAGCTGGGCGGCGAACCTCTCGTTTCCCACCCTCGCGTTTTCCGGCGCCCAGTTTTCTCGTGCCGGCTCGACACTTCTCGACGGCGCAAAAAAATTGTCATGGGTCCGGCCTCCTAGAAACCTTACCGGTTTGCCGTGCATGAAAAAGCTCACGTCGTTGAGTCTCAACTACCTCGTTCTGATATTCGATCCGCAGTCTCACGAAACCTCGCTCATGCTGAGCGATCTCCTGCGTTCCGAAGCTGCGTGTCCGGCACTTCTCGAGCGTCTCAGCATCATTTATTGCACGTTGAAGGCCGAAGAGTTCGAGCACGTCGGGCGCTTGCGAGCCCTGAAGCGCCTCTGCCTGTCCGACTCGACCCTCGACGACGGCGCGCTTCGGTACATATCGTGTCTTACCGGCCTCGAGGCTCTGGACATCTCGGGCAACAGTCAAGTCACCGACGCCGGAATGCCTAGCTTGCCGCGCGGCCTGACAGAATTGAACCTCAGCCAGTGTAATGTCTCAGACGCCGGATTGCCCTTCCTGCCGAAAATGCTCACGAGCTTGAACTTGAACATCTGCCATAGAATTACAGATGCCGGGCTAGTTCACATCGCGCACATCGCGACGCTGAAACTAAACTACTGTCGAGGTATTACCGGCGCCGATCTCGGCGTGCTTCGCGACGTGTGCTCGCTGAGCGTGGCTCAGCTCGTGAAAGAGTTCAAACTTTGCGGCATCACGAGTCTCCGGCGCCTCTCCTCGCTCGACGTGTACGGGCCGTATATCGAGGAACCGATTGCGATTCCGACGCTCACCTCGCTCGATTTCCGTTGCGGCTCGGGCCTCGCGCTGATGCGCCTTCCCGCTCTCGTTCGCCTGTGCGTCATTGGATCGGGAGTCTCCGTCGACGACCTGAAGCTTTTCGCCGGAACGTTGACGTCTCTGGTCGTGGAGGCCTCGCAAATAACTCCTGAAATCGGGGAGAGTCTTCCGGGCGTGACTTCGATGAAACTGCTCGTGTCCGACTTTTTTTGCAAGGTCGATTTCTCGCTGATCAAGTCGCACTTTCCCGCGCTGACGTCCCTCGACGTGACAGGACTGGGTATCAAAGACGACGACCTTCGTCACCTGGGGCACCTCTCTTCTCTGAATCTGTCCTTCTGTCAGTCCATCACATCGGCCGGGCTATCGCATCTCACCGGGCTTTCATCGGTGCGACTAGTAAGCTGCCCCGGAGTGAAAGACAAGATGGCGATCGAGGAGCTGTGGAAGACGGTTAAGAACGTAGAATTCTGAAAAAAAAGATATAGTACCGATACCACAGAGCAACATGCATTCATCTGAAGACGTCGAGATCATGACGGCCTTGCTCGTTTTCCGCAGCAATCTCAACGCGATATACAAGCGCAAGTGGTCCGACCTCGAGGCCGAAAACAAGCAGTTGAAGACCGATTTGTCAACGAGCGCCGAAGAGAACAAGAAGCTGAATGACGATGTCGCCATAAATCGGAAAAAACTGTTTGATTGCGTTCGAGAGAACATGGAGCTGAAGAGGGAAAATGAGAGGCTGAAAAGTCGACGCAAACAAATCATCGATCTTTGCGCCGATGAGGTGTATCGCATCCCAAAACTGGAGTAGATTATCGATTTGTGTGCTGAAATATTGAATATATCACTGCCCGAAAAATGTAACAAAAAACAAAAACACAATTATTTGTACGATGAGTTCATCTGAGGCTAATTGCATAAACTTCTTGTGCAAGCGGAATTCTGAATTCGAGGCCGAAAATAATCATCTGAAGTCCGAGTTGGCGACCAGCGCGCGAGAAAAAAAGCGGCTGAATGATGAAGTCCAACAACTGAAACAAATTGTACACGGTCATATGGAGGCAAAAAATCAATACGTTACGCAAATTGATCAGCTGAGGTCCGACAAGAAAGAGCTGGAGAGTGAAGTCTCCCTGATTGAATCCATCTTGAAGATTACAAAGAAAAAACAAGGAGGCTGGAGAAGGAGAAGAAGAGGCTGAAAAACAAAATGCTCAAGGTCTTGATGGAGAATGAATCCGACGACGACGCAGCGGACAATCCTTGATCCCGTACCATACTACATACCGTACCGTTTATCTCGTACGGTACCGTACCATTCGCGTACCCTATATTACCGTACCGTACTGTACAGTATATTACCGTACCGTACCGTAGATTTTTAACCGCCAGTACGGTCTTTTTAACGGTCAGACTGCCGCAGTATCGCAGTACTTGTTTTTTCTTTAAAAAAATGAAACTGTTACTAGCTCTCATAGCGCAATCACACAAAGACGCACACCATGGATTATTGTTCTTCTTCTTCTTCTTCTTCTTCTTCTGGTGGCTGGGCCAGCCTGCCCCGAGAGATTCTGCTTATGATAGGGCCGTTACTGTATGACTGCCGTGTTGACATCCAGTTGAGCCATGCAATGCAGTTTCCACGTTACAGCCGACACAGCTTGTCTCTCGCTCGCCTTGCGTGCTCACACTGGGCTCTCTCTCTTCCAAACGGTATCGTTTGCATCAAGAACAAAAACTTGAAGGGAGCTGGGCCTCAGGACTGGGGGACGCGTTTGCTCGGCGGTCTGCAGGAGCTGCACTGGATCGCGCCCCGTTCCCTTCGCTGCGCTCCTTGGGGGTCTCTCAGGCGTCTGACGATGACCAAAGCCAGGAGCACCAACCTCGCGCTCCGAGTGCTGTTCAGCTGCTCTCCCCCTCATCTCGCGCACCTCGACATCAGCGGAAGCAACGTCGCGGACTGGGGGCTCGTCGGCGCGTGGCCTCCCTCTCTCACTTCTCTCAATCTGTCTGGATGCAGCAAAATCACCGACGCTGCTCTGTCCAGGGTGGGGCACGTGAAGAAGCTGGTTCTGGACGCCTGTCCCGGTTTGAAAGGTTCGGGCTTGAAGGAGCTGCGCGGCGTCAGGGAACTGAGCATTTCAGGACTGCAGCTTTCGAACTGGGAGGGCCTCAAACACACGGGGCTGACCGAACTCAACGCGGGACCGGACATCTTCATGGACGACCTGCGAGATCTGACCTCCCTGTCGTCCGTCTGCCTTTCCGGTTGCCCTGCTCTATCGGACGAGAGCCTTGCGAGCCTGACTAGCCTCACGCGCGTATCCCTGCTCGAGTGCGACAACGTCAAAGCGGAGGGCCTGGCGCCTCTGACTCGACTCTCTAAATTGGCTCTGGTATTCTGCAGCGGGGTGAATGACGCTGCTCTGGTAGAGCTGGGTTCCATGCGTAGCCTGACCCATTTGCACCTCATCGGTTGCGATGCAGTCACTGAAACCGCTTTGCAGACCTTTAAGGACGCTCGTCCAGACATAGTGCTTGTAACTTGATTGTACTGTGCAAGAAATGAACATCGCATTACATTTTTTTTCCCAGCATTTCTGCATTCCATGAAACCCTATATTGTACGGTGGGGTTTACAGCAGGGGTACGTTTACCCTACGACTACGGCTACGACTGAAAGGAGTACGGGATGTGTACCCCCTACGACTGAAAGGAGTACGGGATGTGTACCCCCTACGACTGAAAGGAGTACGGGACATGTGCGTTTAGGAGTGCATTTGTACGGGACATGTGCGTTTAGGAGTGCATTTGTACGGGACATGTGCGTTTAGGAGTGCACTTGTACCCCCTACGCCGGATGAGTACGGGAGACGCATTTGTAAGGATGCATTTCATTCGTACGGTAGACGTTTTGTTTTGTTTGAACATCTACAAGCAATCAATCAATCAATCAATCCGCGTCCCCATCCATGTCTGCTCTATCGTCAACCTCTACCATGTTGTCGCAGTCGTTCTTGAGACGGCAGCCCAGCACGCACTTTGTGTTCCTCGCGCTGATGTTTTCTCCGGTGTACGGAATGGTCTTGACGCTGAAGCCGTGCTCGTTGAAGATCGTCACGTAGTTGTCTCCTGACATCCTGTAGGTTCCGAAGCCGTTCTCCTTGCAGTACTCGCTCAGAGCAGCCTTGAACGCGTCGTAGGGCACCGCCTGATCCTCTCCCTTGACGATCCTGTCGTTGATGAAGCTCTCGAGCGGGTTCAGCATTACGCTGAGTCGCTTGCGCTGCTCCTTGAAGTACTCGGGCACGGACTCCCACAGGTTGGCGCAAGACCCCCCAAACCTGTGGGTGTTGTCGTCGATGCGCTTCTTGTAGGCCACCGCGCACTTCAGGATAAAGTACGGCAGCTCGTCCTCGAGCTTTTTCGGCATCCCTCCGTCCTCGCTCTTTACCTTTTTCTCGAAGCGCCACAGCAGGATTCGGCGCAAAACTGACCCGCCGTGGTCGACCCAGTCGGGAATCTGGTTGCCGGCAAAGAACGCGGGGACCTTCCACTTGACCGTCCTCGCGTCGCGGTGCTTCCTCGCGATAGACATCGGGTCCCCCGTCGTCATCCCCTGCCACTCGGCCTGGTCGAGGCGCAGGTCAGACTTGATCTCCGGAGCGATAATCAGAAACTTGTCGACGAACGCTCCGATGGCCCACTGCCTCTCGCAGTTGTTGCTCAACACGCCCACGTCGTCCGGCTCCCAGAGCTTGGCGAGGTGCAGACAGAAAGTGCTCTTTCCGGTTCCAGCCGCCCCCACGATCATCCCGACGTACCCAAAGTTGTCCTTCACGCCCACGTCGTGCATCAGCCTGCCCACCGTCACGTACATCCAATCGATCGCCTCCCTGTCGATCTCCTGGTAGGAAAACAGGCCGTCCACGGCGTCGGTCGGAATGTCCTGCCATTGCATTTCTCCCGAGTTTACCATCTCCCACATGTCCGCGGGAAAAACAACGTTTTCAAAGTGCTTTGCCGGGACGTTCTTAGAGTAGGTGTCAGAATGAGCGGCGTCGAGAGGGTACGCGTGAAATGCATTTTCCCAAGCGTCGTACACACCGTTCTCGAACGAAAAGATCCACTTGACGCGCGTGATCTCCTTGCAGTCGGGATCCCCGCTGTGCTCGAAGTACTTTGCCGCTGTCGCAATGGGCTCTCCGGGCTGCGCAACGATCTCCCACATCTTAGGGTTGACCGACTTGTGGCACAGGTTGTACATGAAGCTCTCCAGGCTGCCCGCGTCCTGCCAGGCGGCGGTCGAAACTTTGCCAGCGTTGGCCACCCGCTTGTACACGCGGTCGCCCTTGCGCCTCACGCCGCTCACGCGCATCTGCAGCTGCAAATAAGTCAGGAGCTGGGTGTACTTGTTCGCCTTCTCGTTGATATCCGTGATCCTCCCGCAACGCAGATACTGCGGATATCCTTTGCCCGCGATCACCGTAGTGTCAAACTCCTTATTGTATATTTCTGCCATCGTTTGCTTCTCGTCTCTCGCCCATTCTTGCACATCCTTTGCTTTGCGCATAGACGCCTCCGCGAGCAGCTTCGACTGGCAAGCAAACTTTTTGAAGTTTACCGTCTCCAGGTATACGTCTTGTATCAGGTTCCACTTTTGCTTCTGCTCGTCGTGATCTGGAACGGCGTCAAACGAGTCGCGCGACTTCTTAATCGTGTCGATCAAAGCGTCGCATTTGTCGACGAACTCTTTAGACGACGGCTCGATCTGGTCGAGGGCTTCGAGCTCCAGGCTGACTTTGCCCATAGCTAGTTTGGCGTCGGCCACGGTCTTATCGTAGTCCTCGAGCGGGACGCCCCCCAGATGAACGAAGTCTTCGTGATCGTCTTCCATCTCAACCCCAGCTGCTGAATTGTTTGTGGTGCACAGACGATTATCGGAGGGCCGAGTAATATACTGGAGAATATTCCGTCGCGGAACCTAAGGCGCTCGACAGAACCGGTAAATACAAAAAAAACAACGATCGACAATGGCGCCTTCTTGTGTAGAATGCAACGATCCCGGGATAGAAGGACCGAACGAAGAAGGTCTATTCGTATGTACCTGCTGCGGCCTCGTTCAGCCCGGAGGTCCCGTTTTCTGCACGCAGACGTTTCAACCCGCGTACGTGTGCCCCGGTCCGGCCAAGATCCTCAGGAGCAGAAGCTTGAGCAGCAAAGAAAAATGGGTGGCCAAGCTGCGCCAGTACGCTCAGCTCGCTTGTTTGAACGACTCGATTTCCAAGAGAGCCGTCAATATATACTGCGCGGCTGTGGAGGCCCCGGACTGGAAGACTCGGAAGAGCGATTACCAGCTGGGCGTCCTGGTCGCGTGTCTGTACCACGCTTGCAACAGCTTCAACGCGCACCGAAGCCCGCACGAGCTTTGCGCCGGGCTAGACGTCGACCCCAAGAGCGCGAGGCGAATGGTCAAGGTCACGCAAAAGGCGGCAGACGAGATTCAGAGAAACGAAAACTGCCAAAGGAGGCTCAAGTGCAAGTCAGACGTGACCCACGAAATGATTCCCCGGTGCGCTTGTCGCATCGCCGGAGTGACCCGCGACAAAGTTGGCGTCGTCGTAAAAAAAGCCAAAGAAATCTACTCGAGAGTCCGCGACACGATAGACAATCACAGACCGGACACCATCGCGGCCGGACTTCTTTCGGTAGCTGTAGAAGAGTGCGGAATACCTTTTAGCAACGACGCGATTTCGGACGCCTGCCTAGTCGCGCCGAACACGGTTCGGTCGATGGCCGCCCGGATCCACGAGGCATTGGCTTAATTATGTAAATACTAATAATAATATCCGATGACTAGCACCAAAAAAACGCAACGCAGAAAATTTGATGTGTGGGAACAAGAATGCTTGAACTACTGTTCGCTGACGAAAGACGTAACATCAAAACACGTCAACACACACAGAGAGAGATACAACAACGCGATATACTACCTGAGATCAAACGAATGCTATTTTTTGAAAGAAAATATATTCCGGTCGAAGTGTAACGTACCGTTTTTCAAGACTCTTGAAAAAATAATCGAAAGAGTCGACCCCGCCGTAAAGGCGACGCTCGACAGATTGATATCCAAGCTGCCCGTAGCAACAAGCGAACAAAAACCTGCGAGCGCGTACGATATATTTATCATCCCGGCGGACCCTGGACAAAGTTTGAGGAATCTGAAAATGTACAGAGGCACGCTATACACGGACGAAGAAATACGAAATAAATCCATCGACGCGCGAAAAGATTACGATTACGGCTTCGACGAGTGGATCGGATACGTGCGCGGAAACAACATCCGAGAAAACCACTTCACCAAATACAAACAATACTACGTCGCTGCGGTTACGAACCCGGAGTCGAGAGAAGGCGCCGAGCTGCGCGCAGTCAACAAAGATGCCCTGATTCAGAAGATGATGGACAGAGACGTGCACATGATCGAGTATTTGAAAGTCGTATTGAGACACCACAATTTGACCAAATTGCAACCGCAATTGGACATTTTTCTACAAGAAAACGGCAGACTGGATCGCGACGCCCTGGCAGCCTTCATCGAGAACAAGCGAGCTCCGGATCCAAAGCCCGAACCAAAACAGAAGCAAGCTCCGAAACAAAAACCGGAACAATCTTCGAGCGAGCAACATTTCCAGAACGTGATGATGTCGAATAAATCCATTGATTCCGAGACGTTCAAACGCTCGCTTCTGTACGTTGCGGATGTGCTGCTCATCGGTGCGGATCCTGTAGTGAAAAATGAGTTCGTCGAATGCATGGTTACAAAACACAATCAAACTAAAAATATTTCGAACAAATGTTTTTGCTTTCATCCGGACCAGATCGAGCGACACGTCCTGTCAAAGCTCGAATTGTCGACCGAGGAAATACAAAGACACAAGGACATGTTTGCATCGGCCAGCAGCGTTCTCCTCGCCGAGAGAAATAAAGCGGGAGGAGGCCGTAAAAAATCCGCGCGGCGAATCAAGCTTTCGCCGTACAATACGTGGAGCGCAAAGTTCAAGAAGACGTTCGTGGCGAGACTGGGCGCTCTGAACGGTATAAAGTCCGAGGAAGATATGGAGTCTGTGAAACAAGTCACGCTGGTTGTGCGGGACGGCGTGTGCACGCTGGAGGTCGTCAGATTTCCCGACATTATCGAGGTGGCGGCAAAAGACTTGCCGGTTACAATTCGCCGTCAACTGAAGCAGGCTTCGTAAACGAAAGTGTTCGGATTGTCGATGCGCGTCGCGCCATTTTTCGACCGGAAACTCGCGTCGGAAACGCTGTCGTCGTCGCACATGGTCCAGCTCCCCTCGACTGATCGAAGGGCGCAAGCGTAGTGTCCGCATCTGCCGTCGCCCCTGTAAACGATGGCGGCTCTGAGAGCGTACCTCGCCCCGCAAAAAACAAACTCGTTCTCCGCCCACAGGCTGGACCCGGTCACACGGACGATAAGAACAACCGGGGCTGGCTTTCTCGACATCGTTTTCAAATGCGCGGTGCATTTTTTTCGGCATTCGTCGCATTGCCTGTCGCCGACCGTCTTGACGACATACGTCGCGGCTATCCCTTCCACGAGGCTGCTGCTCGGCTCTGAGCTGACGTACGTATGTTTCTCCCGTTTAGTCTCTGTGTTTCCGCACGATCCGCAAGTGATAGCCGTGACGTTATTCACCCGGAAACATCTCTCCGTTTTCGTGTGCTCTATCAGCGCGCATATCAGCTCGTGGCTGTCGTGGGGCTCCGACCCGTTCCGCCCGATCAAGCGGCCCGCTTCGACGACGAACGACGGCCACGCCGAGGACGTCGGGTCCAGCATCAGCTCGACGAGTTTCTTGCCGAGCGAGCTTTGCTTCGGCGAAGAATAAATGGCTCGCGCGAACGCCGGACAAGACCCGAGAGCGCGAACGGCCGCGGCCGCGAAACACGTGTTGCCCAGGTTGCGCATTTTTTTCAGACAATGTTTTTTCTACTGCAAAAATGCCGACGCGACGATGGTTGCCAAGCCGGCAGCGATCGCGAGTCGAGCTCCGAACTTTTCGGAACCCCCTCTTTGCCACGTTCGTTCTTGTATCCCGAGACCCGTAAATATTTGTTCCAGTCGACTCTTCAGATGTGTTTCTTTGTCAATAAATAAAATTCGGTCTCTTCGTGAATATTTTGCAGCGATTCCCATCACCGAATAATCATTCAGTAAGAAACTCAATTCGACACAAATATTTAGCGCCATGAACATTGATAATTTGATTCTGTCAAAACTAGGGAAAACGAGTGGATCTTTTTCTATGGATTGCAATTTACATATCTTTGTATGTGTAATTTGAATGGCGTTGATCAGTTGCGTGTAATAACGTTCAATTTGGTCGAGTCCGAGATTATATTTTGCCGGGGTCATTTTCCCTTCCGTAACACGTAAGAAATTTAAAGTAAATCCATAAAATTCAACAAAATATACAATTCGGTCGTCGAGAACGTTAAAATATAGTCGGTGGTTTTTTAATTCGTAATAAGTCATACCTCCTATCTGTTCTCTCGTGGGTAGTAAAAACTTTTCGTCATCCAAACCGGATGACACCATGTATCTACAAATGGCAAGTTCGATTTTTTGGATTGATAAGTTTTTATTGTTGGTTCGATCAATTTTGTTATAAATAAGATTGTAGTTTGTTAAGTCGTTCCAAGGGCTGATGAATACGGATTTTAATACTTGAAGATCTTTCCAATCATTTCCGATACACAAGCGCCTTAACGCCTTTATAATGCAGCTAAATATATCCGTTTTCAAATATTTTTTGTAAATATTGAAGTGTTCGAAATAGGAACGCAATTTATGATCGGCATTCGAAATAGTATTCATTGTTGAAATTAAGTGGCATGCCGCGTCTTTAGTTGTTCCGGTATGTTTGTGACCGGTTAAATTGTCAGTAACACGAAGTATTCGTTCTATATTTTCTCTCGTAACATTTGCAGACCCTAATAGTTCAGTAAATTTAATTAGCTGATCGTATCTTGAATCGTTAGGACTTGGTAATATTATTTTTTTCGGGAGTAAGTTTGGGAGGTCCGCTCTGCAAAATGGGCACGATTGAAGTAGTTGACGACATTCTTCACACACAATATGTAGTGGGTGGCATGGAAGTACAAACTTTTTTTTTGTACCGTCGTTATAATATTCCATGCAAATATGGCAAGTAAAATAGTCTTCTATGTTTTCAAACATTTTCAGGATAGTTTGTATTTCTTGTTCTGAATGATTATCCTTTATTGAAATTGTAAACGCATTAACAGCGTTTGTATGATCTGTCTCGTAAGTTTCCATATCGATTCCTTTCATCATATCCTCCATAGTTTGTAGTGTTATAGTTTCGATTGTTAACTCTTTTCGTTCAACTTTATTGAATACATCTGTCATAACGTCGAAAATTTGTTGTTGATTTTGCGTCAGTTTTGTACTCCCAAGAGATCCTGTTTCCGTGTTGTTTCCCAGCGCCGCCAATTCAGCAGCGATCTGATCGCTGGCTTCAATCTCAGTCATGTTTGTATTTTTAGTTTAATTTAATTACAACTTTTTTTTTTTGACTTCATTTTATCGGCCAGTGCAGCTTGTGCGTCCACTTGGTCGCGATCCACTTTTGACCGGACACGACGGGGTTGCCTCTGTGCTTGCTTTGCTCGATCAGGCTCTCGTCTTCTCGCGTGCTCCAAAACAGTATACCTTTTCCCAGTTCCGGTTTGATTTTGATCCCGATTTCCGGGAACTCGGTCTCGCCGCCCTCGAAGTCCTCGTTGAGGTACACGAGCAGGGTGGCCCTGCGCTGTCCCGCCCCTCTGTTCATCTTGGCGCAGTTTTCGACGCTTCCCACGCACGCGTCGAAGTGGTCGACAAACATGCCCTTGGGATCGTAGACCGCGACCTGCAGCTGCTCCTGGTGGTCCTTGCTTATTCCGGTGAGGCGCTCGGACACCGCCGCCATCTTCGCCGCGACTCTGTGCTCCGTGTCCCCGATCCACGCCTGCCTGCTTTTTCGGCTGGTCTCGTCGAGCTTGTTCTCTTTGTCCTTCTCGTCCCCCCAGACCTGGCTCTGGAACATGCCCTTCGTCTCTGCAAAGCTTATCAGATCTTTGCATTCTGAAGCGGTCAGCACGTCTTTGATTTCTTTGACACGGAAGCCGGTTTCAGAAGAGTAGTGTTCGATTACACGATGCGCTTGCCCGGGAGCGGCACAGGCCGCCGCGAGGCCGACGTTGTACGCGACGAGCGCGAGAGCGAGCACGCCAAACAGCGCGGCTTGTGACATAGTTACTTTGTGTTGTTTCTACAATTTTAAACAAGGGGGGGGCGCGTCCGCCGACTCTTCTCTTCCTGGCGGCCACGCCTCCAGCCATTCCGGTGACAGATACACGTCGGTTCCGTCGCGAGCGAACATGGCGACGTCGAAACCCGGCGGCGGCAGGAACAGCTTGTTCGTGGACGAGTGGTGGATGAGCTCCTTGTCGTTTTTCATCATCTCGTTCAGGCAGCTCCTGGGCGCCTTTTCCGCGCCGTACTTGTCGCGAAACTTTTCGAACGTGCGCCTCATCTTGGTCGCCCTCTTGAGGTAGTTCTCCATGCTGTCCGCGTCTCGCTTCGGTGCGCGAGGGGCCTTCGCCGCCTGCTTCGCCTCCTCGTCTTGTTGCTCGGCATCTTCGGCGTCCGCGACCGAGTCCTCGAGCTGCTGACAAAACACCAGATCTTCCGCGCTCAGCTCGCCCATGTCCGCGATACACAGCGGCTCCTGCTGGACCTGCGTCGAGTACACCAGAGTGCGCTTCTGAATGAGGTCGGCGACGTAGTGGAGCGCCTGGTTCTGCGCGAGGATGTTGCCCGACTTTGCGGTGAAACGGAGCATCGCGACGAACGTCTCCGGCGTTGCACTTATGGCGTCCAGGACCGTCGCGAAATCGGGGTCGTGCTGCTGCATTTTTATATGCTGCCGCTGCTGCTGCTTATTTTGTTCGGGTCGGCTGTGCTTGTTTCTCGCAGCGCGCGGTATATCGAACCGAGGAATATTCGCTGCCTCAAAAGCAGTCCGCAATGCGCTCTTTCTTGGAAAGCACCTTTGCCGCCGCGATCGGCTCGAGCTACGGCGTTTTCGCGATCTGGTTCGTCGGCGCCGCGTGGAGGTATTTCGAGGAAAGTTTGGGAGCGGCGAGCGCGATTCTGACGGAGCCGTTTGTCGGGCTGCCCACCCTTATAGAGCGCTTGGACGCGTCGTGCTCCTCCGAAAAAAAAAGCGTCGTCGTGATCCGGTTACAGAACCCGATTCGCCTGGCATTCGCTTCTCTTTTTTTCGGATCGCGATACCGGAGGGAGTGGCTGAAAGAAAATATACGGGGGCTTCCCAAGGGGTCCTCGCACGCGTACCTGCTCCACTACTGGGATCGCTCGGGCTATTGCCAGATCGTTCTGACCTCCGATCCGGAGAGAGGACTTTCGCAGCCGCCGCCCCGGGCCTGCTCCGTGCGTAACCGAATTCTCGCGGCGTACGTGGGACAGTCGGACGTCACCGTTTCCGCCAGGCGAATCGCCGCTTCTTTCCACGAGTCCGAGCCCCCCGTCTGCGCTGCCGCCCTTCAAGCCTACCTCTGGCGCGAACACGGCCTCCGCCTCTCGCCCGACCCGCTCGTCATCACGGACGGATCGCTAAAACAGATATCTTACGGCACCGCGTAATGGAATCCGGGATCGTCGTGGACTGTCGAGAGAAGCGCCTGCTGGAGATCCTCGACGGCAGCGCGACAGTTCAACAGCTCCCGGTGGGAGACGTTCTCTTGTCCGGGACAGTGCTGCTCGAGCGAAAGACCGCGTGCGATCTGGCGGCGTCGATCAAGGACGGCAGGTGGCACGACCAGCTGGCCAGGATGCGCCAGTTCTGCAGCGAGGGCGAAGACCGCCGGGCGGCGGTGGTCGTCGAGGGGCTGGACGAGTACCGCGCGCCGTCCAGCTGCATCCCGACGCGCAGCCTGTACACCGCCCTTTACGGCGCCCTGGTCCGCGACGGCGTCGCTTTCTTCGAGACCCGGGACACCGAGGAGACGGCAGAGCTGTGCCGCCGCCTGTCGTCGGTGGTCGAGTCGGGCAAGCCGCCTTCGGCGCAAGCGGGCGCGCCAGCCCTCAGGAAGCGCGGGTCTCTATTCGACCGACCGGAGGAGGTGGCCAAGGCGCAGCTCAGGGTCGTGCCCGGAGTCAGCGCCAGGATCGCGACGGAGCTCATGCGAGACTTCGGCACCCTGTTCGAGTTCGTCAGCCACTGGAACGGCCGTGACGCCGAGCTGGCCGACAAGATCGTGGGCAGCAGGAGACTGGGCGCCGCCTTAGCCGGCCGTATCCTGGCCGCGCTCTGCCCGCGTCCGCCGAAAGAAGACTGAAAAATAGAATTGTAAATTCCACTACAACTGCTTGGTCTTTTGCCACAGTGCCCCGACTTCCTTCATCGATTTACCCGCGCGGCGGTGTTTCGAAACGAAAATATTGTAAGGAGAAAGTTTTTTATTTTGTTTTCTGGCACCTCCGCGCACGCGCGGTTCTATGTACAAATCAAACTTGTAATATTTGTTGTGTATTCGAAACCCCTCATTCAATATATTCACATCTGTCGATAGAATTTGATCAAAATCGAAAGTTTCGTCGTCACTAAGTCTTTTATAATCTGGTTCTTCTTTTGCGATGCTTACAAGTTTGTTTAAAAGTTCTGACATGTCTTTTTCGATCAGCATTTTTTTAAAAAGAGCAACTTGGGAAGTTCTCCTGGCCATCTTATCTATAACAAAACCTTGCGGTTCATATACATAATCAGGAATAGCAATAAGTTTTATACATCTGTGTGCGTGGTACGCCATGTGGAGCTGAATCTCGGCAGCCATCATTCGGAAACCGGCCGCTTCGTGCGACAGAGCGTACATTTTAGAGGGGTAGCATGGGAATTTATAAAGGTTTGAATAATAAACAGTCAATTTTTTATTACTCGTTTTGTCGGGAGTTTCAATGTCTTCAGCGGCAGCAATCACAAAGACCGGTAGCAGACCTCGTTCGACTTTCCCGTCTCCTCCAGTAAGGAACCTCAATATCAGACCGTAATACGACACCAGGTACATGCGTTTTGTAGAGACGAGATGCCCTACTAAATTCGACCAAAGTTTGGTGATTTCCTCCTTTTTTTCGTCGGTCAAGCCGGGTTTCATGCTCAAAATAATTAGAATGTACATCAGGAACCTAGAATCGTCTTTTTGTTTATTGATGAGCTTATAAACATATAAAATTGCTTGCGCGGGTTTCTTTAAAAGAAGCCAATATAGGCCATACATTAATCCCAAAACAGCCCCAATAATGATAGCTATTGCGACAATCCAAGCTTCTCCTGCCCCGCCATGTTGTTGCGGTAGAACATCAGTTAAGAATTTTGTGATTCTGGCGCCCGGGTCCTGCACAGATATACATTCTTCGATAATATTTTGTATGTTACCCCCGCCGTATTTATTCCAATGTGGTCGGTTTTGTGTGTGTTGCTTGGAAACTTATTTTTTCAATGCAATGTACGTGTCTCGTAAAAGCGAGGACAAGCTCTTCATAAGCTTGTCGAAGTTTTCCCTTCCCTTTTCAGAATCGAAGTCACCTTTTTGTTTAAAGTCGGCGACTTGACGTTGACGTATGTCGAGTTGTTGTTGCAGTTGCTGTGACATTATTCTTTACAGCAAATATAATTTTTTATTGTATTGCCTACGTTTTTATAAAGTGGACCAGCTCGGTGCCGTCGTCCTCGCCGTTGTCCAAGATAACGGCGATGGGCATGCGGGCCATCGTGGAAATCAGCACGGCGTCGTCGGCGGTCAGCTCGAACATGTGGAACCCGCGCGCGAATATCTCTCCCTTTCGCTCCGACTCGAAGCAGACGATCGCCCTCGACTCGGGGCTCTTCATCTCCGCCGTCATCAGAGGCACGCTTAACATGTTTTGACGGACGGATAGGGTTGGAAGCGGCCTGTCGGAAGCCATCCAGAGTCTGCCCAGGTCGCGCCTGTAGGTGTAGTTGAAGGGAACGTTCTTCGCGTAGCCGGGAATCTTCATTTCGCGTGTCTTATTATAAGCGGACAAATATGGAAGTCGCGGAATGCCTCGCGGCGATCGGGATCACCCCGAGAGACGAGTCTCTCTACAGGACGGCGCTACGCCACCGGTCGTCAGGCGAGGACAACAATGAGAGGATGGAGTTTCTGGGGGACACGGTGATCGCGACGGCGCTCTCCGAGTACCTGTTCCGGAGGTATCCCGACTCCGACGAGGGCTTTCTGACTCGTATGCGGGCCAAGCTGGCCAGGGGTTCAACTCAGACCGCGATCGCCGAGAGGCTCGGGCTGAGAAAGCACATCAACTTGTCCGAGAGGGCCGAGAGCAAGAGGGACGACGACGCCGTGGTCGAAGACGCGTTCGAGGCCGTCGCGGGGGCCCTGTTCTTGGACCGGGGATACAACGCGTGCGCCGAGTGGATAGCGAGGGTCTACGAGTCTCACGTCGACTTCGCGGACGTCGTTCAGGAGCAGGTCACCAGCCGCGAGCTGCTGGATCTGACGTCGAGAAGGGCGGGCGTCGCCGTATCTATAGAGCACACGAAGCTTATCCGGGACATGCACAAAGCGATAGTGAGGATGGACAGCCCTTCGGCTCCTTGCGGCGTTATAATCGGAGTGGGCGAGGCGGACAGCAAGAAGGCCGCGACGGAAGAGGCCTGCAAGAGGGCCGTTAGATTCTTTTCTGCCAAGTAGCGCCTAGAAGCTCGTGGGTTTATAGCCAGCGCCGTGCCTCAACTTAGAGTCCCGGACTGTAAATTCGAGGTCCACCCGATTGTCCCTGTTGTCGAAGTCCACCACCTGGCCGTACCAGTCCAGAATCCGGACGCGTAGTCTCGATATCCGCGCGATCGGGGGGTGAAAGTGTTTCTCCGCGGGGTGCTCGTGCGACTTTTGCGCCGTGTTTTTTTCCAGGGTCGGAGTTATGACTTCGGTGCAGTTGTGGACCCCGCCGTTGCCCCCCTGCACCGCGTCGTAGTCCTCGACGTGGAGGTACATCGACTCGTTGCGGTTGGCGAGCTGGTGGCTGTGCGGCGCTCTTATCATAGTTCCGGGAGTGGTTGCCGTTTTTTGGAAACCGAGCACCTTTCCGGCAGATTGGCGCCCGTAGCCGTCCGGAGAAGTGCCGTCGCCGCCTCTGACGCTGAAGCTTTGAGACGCGGAGATGACAAAGTGTCCCGAGTCTCCGACCTGGACGGCCCATCCGAGAGAAGGGACGGCGACGTCCAGCGCCGCTTTCAGAGAGTCCCTGGCAGACGACGGCGTGTGGTCGCCGGGCTCGATTTCCACGGCGACGAACGCCCCTCCCGAGACGGACACCCAGATCGTGGTTCTTCCCGGAGGCAGGTTCCACATTTTAGGAATGTCGAACGAGCGCACCTGCACGCTGCATACGTCGTTGACGTCTTCCATCAGCCGAACGACATAATCCCCGGGCGTATCCGAGGTCGAAGCGTCCCTGTCGCGCGAGTCGAGAGAAACGAACCTCGACGGCATATTACCGCTTTTCTGCGAAAAAAATCTTCCACATGGAAAATATGCGGACGCCGTCTTCATCCGTAGAAGATCTCTCGGGAGACGCCTGGGAAAGGATCTCCGAGTCTCTGAAGGACGCATGCGTGGCTCCGGGTCACGGGGAAGAAGAGCGCAGAATTTTCGACGCGTGCGAGAGGAGAGACAGGGTGGCCGAGCCTCTGTCTCGCGTGCCGACCGCCAAGCTGAAGACGGCCCTCATCACCGTCGCCGTTCACTTTCTGCGATCCGGTGGCGAAAAGGTCCCGCTGGCCACGGCGGCCGACGTGAAAAAGGCGTCCAGGACGAGCGTGCTGTCTCGAATGGAGCGTCTCGTGTCCCGGTCAGAGGAGGACTCCCAGATGCTGGCCATAGCGATAGAGTACTCCCTGCACTGACATGCAACAAAAATAAATGTGTTTGCTTCAGATCAGCGGGGGATCAGGCAAAAATGGCAGAATTCGAAGAAGAGAGTTTCGACATCGTGCCGCACGACGTGTGCGAGGTACTATCCGGAGACGCGGGTACAGCAATCGAGGCCTTCTCTGCGGACAGGGAAATGTCTTGGCACCTACACGAGTTCGGCATCCAGCAGCTGCGCGACAAATTCGGCGTCTCGGGAAAAGGGGCCAAGATCGCAATCATAGACACCGGCGTAGACGCTTCTCACCCGCAGTTTCAGGGGAAAATTGTCGCACACGACTGCACCGGGGAGGGCGCCGGGGACGTCGACGGCCACGGGACCCACTGCTGCGGCATATCCATG
>Ga0315906_10002028_pt1 | contig 29125 bp, 30 predicted proteins | sample LakEriMetagenome_4_FD_203526 | JGI IMG/M metagenome (GOLD analysis project Ga0315906, IMG submission 203526) | Freshwater fungal communities from buoy surface, Lake Erie, Ohio, United States - Buoy 2 MA122 | ecosystem: Environmental > Aquatic > Freshwater > Lake > Lake biofilm | place: USA...
CGGCAGCGTCTTCGCGGCCGCCACCATCGAGGAGCTCGAGAAGGGCATCACCGGCGGCGAGCACAAGATCCCGTCCGATCCGAAGCCGCTGCCGAAGCCGGCGCCCACCAAGAGCGCCGCGACCGACGGCGACGGGACCGAGCCCGACCTCGGCGACGCCGGCGCGATCGACGACGCCTCGACCGCGGTCTCGAGCGGCAAGGTGTCCGACCCGATCGAGATGGACGACGACACCCTCGCGAAGGCCCTGATCGGCGACACCCGCGAGACCTGGTTCGTCTTCGCCTCGCTGCCTTGGGCCTTCCACGGCGGATCCGTGAGCATCTACCGCGGCGCCGAACTCCTCGACCGCGACATGATCCTCCTGCACTGAACGCATCGCTCCTCACGCCCGCCGGCCGCCCTGTTCGCGGCCGGCGGGCGTTTTTGCCCCGTACCGGCCCCACGAGCCGGCCTCCCCCCGTCCCGCGCGCCAACTGCGGGATTCCCCCGCGTTTGCGTCGCGTTGACGGGGGCGGCGAAACATCCGATACTCCGCGGCTCGAGCCTAGGGCTCATGGAGATTCGAAGATGGCGTCCCGATCTGGCGGTACCGGAGTCCTCGTCGCACTGGTCGTGTTCGTCGTGATGACGATCGGCCTGCTCGCGATCTCGATCGTCCTCTACGTCGGCAAGACCGATGCGGAGACGAAGCAGAGCGAGGCTCTCGCGGAGCTCAACGGCTACATCAGCTCGGAAGAGCGCGGCCGCGACGAGACCCAGGCCCTGAAGGGCAACGCCGGCGGCGCGAGCCTCTACGGCTACATGGCCGAGCAGTCCGCCCAGATGGGCGAGCTCGTCCTCGGCGACCGCAACGCGAACGTCGAGCGCGTGCGCTCCACCCTCGCCGTCGGCGAGAAGGAGACCGTCCGCGACGCGATGCGCAAGCTCGGCCAGGAGCGCGACGCCCGCACCCAGGAGGCCGCGACCCTCAAGGGCCGCGTGAACGACCTCAACAAGGAGATCGACGGACTTCGCGACCAGCTTGCCGCCGCCCAGCGCGCGAGCGAGGCCGCCGTCGCCGAGGTCACCAAGTCGATCGCGTCCTACCGCCAGGCGGCCGACGGCTACCGCGGCGAGTTCGATTCGGCCCGCGCGGCGCTCGAGTCGACCCGCTCCGAGCTCGAGGAACGCTTCGCGAGCGAGACCGCGGCGCTCCAGCAGGAGATCGACACGCTGCGCTCCGAGCGCTCGGTCGTCGACCAGCGCCTCGCCGCGCTTCAGCGCAAGGTCGACGCCACCTCGGCGTCGCCGGCGAACCCCGCCACCCTCGTCGACGCCCGCATCATCGACGTCGACCTCAAGACCAACACGCTCTTCGTCGACATCGGCGCCAACAAGCGCGTCGTGCCCGGCATGACCTTCGAGGTCTTCGACGACGCCCCGGCGATCGCCGCCTCGCTCGACTCGGGCGCCCGTGGCAAGGCCAGCATCCAGGTCATCAAGGTCGGCGACACCACCTCGACCTGCCGCGTCCTCCGCGGCAGCGGCGGCCGTCCGATCGTGAAGGACGACGTGATCGCCAACGCGGTCTTCAACCCCGACTACAAGTTCAAGTTCCTCGTCCACGGCAAGTTCGACGTGAACGGCGACGGCAAGTCGACCGCGGGCGAAGCCGACTACATCCGCGCGCGCGTCCTCGAGTGGGGCGGCGAGGTGGTCGAGGGCGACACGCTCTCGGGCGACCTCGACTTCCTCGTCCTCGGCACGCGCCCGACGATGCCGGCGGCGCTCCCGTCCGACGCGACCGAGGCGCAGACGCTCTCCTACACCGAGCAGCGCAACGCCCGCGAGCTCTACGAGCAGCTCTTCCGCACCGCTTCGGACGCGAAGATCCCGGTCCTCAACGCGTCGCGCTTCGAGCTCCTCACGGGCTCGGTGAACCGCTGACGCCGGACCGGACACGCCCGTGTCCATCGCCATCGAACTCGCTCAATACGCGGCGGCCAGAACGGTCGCCGCGCTTCTTTCCCCGTTCGATCCCGAGCAGAACCTCGAGACCGCGCGCCTCGTCGGCCGCCTGTACGCGCGCGCCTCGAAGCGCCGGCGCGAGCGCGCCCGCACCGGCGTCGCCCGCGCGTTCCCGCACCTCGACCTCGACACGCAGCGCCGCATCGTCGACACCTCGATCGGGCACATGTTCGGGCTGTTCATGGTCGACGCGTTCACGATGCCGCGGACGCTCACCCGGCACAACTGGCCCGAACGCGTGCAGGTCGGAAGCGTCGGGCGCGCGATGGAGCACCTCGTCTCGCCGAAGCCCTGCCTCTTCGTGACCGGCCACATCGGGAACTGGGAGGTGCTCGGCTATGTCCTCGCCCTCGTCGGCTTCCAGATGACCGCGCTCGCGCGGCCGCTCGACAACCGCTTCCTCAACGACTGGCTGCTCGGGGTCCGGCAGAAGACGGGGCTGCGCGTGATCACCAAGTTCGGCGCGACCGACGAGATCCAGCGCGTGATCGAGTCGGGCGGAAAGGTCGGCTTCATCGCCGACCAGAACGCCGGGCCGGACGGCCTCTTCGTCCCCTTCTTCTCGCGCCTCGCCTCGACCTACAAGTCGATCCCGCTGCTCGCGGTGCGCTACGAGCTGCCGATCGTCTGCGGATACGCGCGGCGGCTCGACGGCGCGTTCCGCTACGAACTGCGCGTGACCGACGTGATCGAGCCGGCGGACTGGCGCGACGCGGAGGACCCGGTGTTCCTGATCGGCGCGCGCTTCAACCGCGCGATCGAGCGGATGGTGCGCGAGAGCCCCGAGCAGTACCTCTGGGTCCACCGGCGCTGGAACTCGCGCCCGAAGCACGAACGCGAGGGAAAGCCGATGCCCGACCGACTCGCCCGGCGCATCGAGTCGCTGCCGTGGATGACCCCGGAACTCCTCGCCGAACTGCGCAAGCCGATCGACGCCCCGGTCGACCCGGCCGCCCTCGCCTGGCCCGGCGGGCCGCGCACCCTCGACCCGGCGTTCGCGGGCGCGCAGTAGACTCCCGTCGTGCCGGAGCGCTTCGCCAACCGCACCATCGCGATCGTCGACGACGATCCCGACATCCTCCAGTCGATGGAGCTCGCGTTCCGCCAGGAAGGCGCCCGGACGCTGTGCGCCGGCGACGGCCTCGGCGCGCTGGCGCTCGTCCGCGCCGAGCGGCCCGACCTCCTCGTCCTCGACATGATGCTGCCGCGGAGTTCCGGGCTCCTCGTCCTCGAGAAGATGCGCGAGGAGTCGATCGCGGTGCCGACGATCATGGTCACCGCGAACCTCGGCAAGCGGCACAAGGAGTTCGCGACCGGGCTCGGCGCACGCGCGTATCTCTTCAAGCCCGTCTCGCTCGTGCGGCTGCTCGACACCGCGAACGAACTGCTGTCGGCCCGCTGACCCGGGGCTCCGCTATCATCGCGACCCGATGGCGTTCGGCCTCTACATCCTCCAGCGGCCTCCGAGCAAGCGCGCGAGCGAACCGCTCGCGCCGCTCGGCACGCGCGCCGAGCTGCTCGCGGTGTTCGGCCGCATGAACACCGGACCGGAGCGCGCCGGAGGCGACGTTCTCTACGGACCGGGCCTGCGCGTCGAGCTTCCCCCGGGACAGGACCCGGTGACGCAGGCGGCGATCCATGTGACGGAGGACGAACTCTTCCAGTCGCTTTTCCTCGGCACCGAGCACGAGCGGCCGGGGCGCCTCGCGCGCGAAGTGCGCACGCGCGGCTGGCAGCTCGTCAACCAGGCCGAAGGACTCGTCTATCCCGCCGTGCGCCACGACGACGAAGACGAAGACGGCGACTCCGATGGCTCGAACTGACGACGCGTCCGGCGATCCGACCGCGGTCGACGGTGGCGACCGCGCCCTGCTCGCGGAAGCGATCGCGCGCGCGGTCGACTACCGCGGCGACGTCACGCTCGAATTGACCGACGGCTCGCGCATCGAGGGCTTCGCGTTCGACGCACCCTCCGCGAACGGCACCGCGACCGCGATCCGCGTGCTTCCCACCGACGGCAGCGACCGCCGGACGGTGCCGATCGGCTCGATCGCGCGGCTCGCCTTCACCGGCAAGGACGCCGCGAGCGGCAAGAGCTGGGAGAACTGGATCCGCCGATACGCGGCCCAGAAGCTCGCCGGCACCGCGACCGGCATCGACTCCGAACCGGTCTGAGCGGCGCCGAGCCCGCGAAGGTCCAGTATTCGCTTTTCGGCGGTCGCGTCCGAGAGAGTCGACCACTCCCGCCGGAGGCGGCGGTCGGCGGAAACTCGGCCTTCGAGCGACTTGCCCCCCCGCCCCGAGGTTGCCATCATTCCCCTTCCGGGATGCGCTTCCCGGCATTCGCCCGGCCCCCGGGGCCAGACGGACGCTCCGAACTTGAAGTCTCCCGCGATGTCCTCAGCCAGGTCCAGCCGCACCCTTCGCCTCGCCGGCGAAGCCGATCCTGCCGTGACCGCGGCCGGGAAGCTCGGCCCGGACCATGCCGCCTCGGCGCTCGCCGAGGCGCGGGCGGTGCTCGCTGAACTCGAATCGAACCTGAAGATCGTGGAAGGCAAACTCGCCGAGGATCGCCGGCAGGACCCGATCCGCCAGGTCACGGGGACGAGCAGCCTCGAGCAGGCCATCGCCTCGACCAAGGCGCTGGTCGAGATCCTCGAGCGCTCCGCGCGCCTCTCGGACGAAGCTGAACGGATCTAGGCTGAACGGATCTAGGCTGAACGGATCTGACCCTCGGGTCAGGCGGCGGCGACCATGTTCGCCCGCTCGGGGACGAGCTCCCGCACGAGCGCGGCGACGGAAGCCGCGTCGCGCGAGCGACGGCTCGGCTCGAGCCGGGCAAGCATCGACTCGACCCACGCCGGATCGGGAACGGGAAGGCCCCAGATGCGGATGTCGGGGTGGCGCGACTGCCGCACGGTCTCGGCGTCGAGCGCGAGCTCCTCGTAGAGCTTCTCGCCGGGGCGGATTCCGGTGTAGGCGATCGCGATCTCGCCGGGGCGCGCGCCCGCATGCGGGTCGCCGGGGAAGATCGCGGCGAGGCCGTGCATCGAGACGAAGCGCGCGGCGAGATCGACGATACGGAACGGCTCGCCCATGTCGAGCACGAAAACCTCGCCCTCGGGCGCGGTGCGGTCGACGAGCGCGGCCGCCTGGATCACGAGGCTCGCGGCCTCGGGAATCGACATGAAGTAGCGCGTCATGCGCGGATCGGTGACGGTGATCGGCCCGCCGTCGGCGATCTGGCGCTTCCAGGTCTCGAGCACCGAACCCGAGCTCCCGAGCACGTTGCCGAAGCGCACGAGCGAGCACGCGGTGCCGCTGGTGCGGTTCACATGCTGCACGTAGAGCTCGGCGAGGCGCTTGGTCGAGCCCATGATCGAGGTCGGGTGCACGGCCTTGTCGGTCGAGACCATCACGAATCGCTCGGCGCCGACGGCGACCGAGGCGTCGACCGCGCTCTTCGTGCCGAAGAGGTTGTTGTCGACTGCGAGGCCCGGGTGGTCCTCCATCATCGGCACGTGCTTGTGCGCGGCGGCGTGGAAGACGATGTCGGGCTCCTCCTCGCGGAAGAGGGCGAGCGTCGCGGCCGCGTCGACCACGTCGTGGAGCGCCGCGCGGCGGGCGAGCTCGGGATGGCGGCGGGCGATCTGGCGATCGATCTCGAAGAGCGCGTTCTCGCTGCGCTCGACGAGGACGAGCTTCGCCGGGCCGTAGCGGGCGACGATGCGGGCGATCTCGCTGCCGATCGAGCCTCCGGCGCCGGTGACGACGACGGTGCGGCCGCCGACGACGGCGCGGATCGCCGCCTCGTCGATGGTGCGCGCAGGGCGACCGATGAGGCGCTGGAGGTCGATGTCGATCTCGGTGCGCGGGCCGACGCCCGCGAGCTGGTCGTCGAGGGTGGGCATGAAGCGGTCGGTGACGCCGATGCGGCGCAGCCGGGTCCGGATCGAGAGGAGCAGGTCGGACATGCCGGCCGGCAGCGCGATGAGCGCGCTCGCCGGGCGGCGGGTGGCGCACACCGACTCGAGTTCGTCGAGCGTTCCGAGCGCGGTCGCGCCGGCGGACGCCGGTCCGACAAGCACCCGGCCGAGCACGACCGGAGGTGCCGGAAGGACCGCGAGCTGGCGCTCGAGCTGGTCGCAGGCGGCCTCGGTACCGATGAGGAGGGCGGTCGTTCGCATGTGGGTTCTCGATCGATCTGTGCGGTCTGGACGGTCTGTCCGGCCCGACCGGATGGCTATCGGCCGATGGCACGGGCTCCTGCAGCCATTTCCCGCGATCCGAGGCGGTTCACCCCGATGGGCGCGACGGTTTGGGCGAACACCCCCCGCCCGACCGCCGTTCGGAATCGCCCGAGCCGAAGGACAAGTCCAAAGACCCCTCCGTCGATTCACCGATCAAACCCGACCGCCGCGTGGCGGCGCCCCCCGGAACCCTCCAATGAAGATCCTCGTCACCGGCGGCGCCGGCTACATCGGTTCACACGCTGCGATCACCCTGCTCGACCAGGGCCACGAGGTGACCGTCGTCGACAACCTCTTCCGCGGACACCGCGGCGCCACCGAGCGCCTCGGGGCCGCCGGCGGAGACCGCTTCCGCTTCGCGGAGATGGACCTCGCCGACACCGCCGGCCTCGCGCGCGTGATGCGCGAGCGCGGCATCGAGCTCGTCATGCACTTCGCGGCGCTCGCCTACGTGGGCGAGAGCGTCGAGAAGCCCCGCGACTACTTCCGCGCCAACACCGCGGGCGGACTTTCGCTCCTCGATGCGATGGCGGCCGCAGGCGTGCGGCGGCTCGTCTTCAGCTCGACCTGCGCGACCTACGGCGAGCCCGAGGACCGCTTCATCCCGATCGCCGAAACGACGCCGCAACAGCCGATCAATCCCTACGGACGCTCGAAGCTGCAGTTCGAGGAGATCCTCCGCGCCGAGGTCGCGAATCCGAAGGACCCCGCACCGCTCGCGGTCGTCGCGCTGCGCTACTTCAACGTGGCCGGCTGCGACGCGAAGGGCCGCGTCGGAGAAGACCATCGCCCCGAGTCGCACCTGATCCCGATCTGCCTCGAGGTCGCGCTCGGCAAGCGCGAGCGGCTCTCGATCTTCGGCGAGGACTACCCGACGCCCGACGGCACCTGCATCCGCGACTACGTGCATGTCGAGGACCTGATCGGCGCGCACCTGCGCGCGATCCCCGCGCTCGCGCCCGGTCGCTTCCAGACCTGGAACGTCGGCATCGGCCGCGGCTACTCGGTGCGCGAGGTGCTCGAGAGCTGCCGCCGCGTCACCGGACATCCGATCCCCGCCGTCTCGGCGCAGCGCCGCGCGGGCGATCCGCCGCGGCTCTTCGCGGATCCGACCGCGATCCGCCGCGATCTCGGCTGGGAAGCGAAGTGGACCGACCTCGACGCGATCGTCGCGTCGGCGTGGAACTGGTTCAAGGCGAATCCGCGCGGATACGCCTGACGCGCCAAAGCTCAGAAATCGACGCCGAAACCGGCGAAGAGCGCGATCGAGTCGATCCCCGGATTCGTGCCCGAGGTCTGCGCGTTCGAGATGTGCAGCCAGCCGGCCTGCACGAAGAATCGCGCGTCGTCGCCGATCGCGGTCGCGAGGCCGATCATCGCGCGCGGCGTGAAGTTGAAGGTGCTGCCGCCTTCGGGCACGTCGTCTGAGAAGACGACCATGCCGCAGCCGGCGTCGAGGTAGAGGTCGGTGGTCTCGACGCGCGAGAAGTTCCAGCGCAGCGAGACGCCCGCGCCGAAGCCGGTCGCATCGCCCGAATCCTGTCCCGCGTAGAGGCCTTCCGCGAAGAGCGCGACCGAGAGCTTCTCGGCGACCGGCATGCGCCACGAGACCTGCAGGATCCCGATGGTGACGTCGGAGAGGTCCGACGCGACGCCGCCCGCGACCTCGAAGGAACTCGGCGAGAGCGACGCGCCTCCGCCATTCGACGCCGGCGCGGGCGCGGGTTCGTCCTGCGCGTAGGCCGCCTCGGGCTCGTAGCGGAACGGCATCGGCTCGCCGGAAGCGGCGGCGATGGGTGCGACCGTGGCGCATGCGGAAGCACCGAGGAGCGCGGCGCGGAGGAAGGCGGCGGAAATGGTCATGGCGTGCGACTCGCTGCTGCAAGGGCCGGGAGATGTTCGTCGAAGCGCTCGCGGACGAACGCGTTGATGGCGGCGTTGCCCGCCGGGAACGGCAGTTCGGCGAGCCGCGCGGGCGCGACCCAGGCGACCTCCGCGGCACCGCGCGGGACCGGGGCGGCGGCCGACGACGCCTTCACGAGAAACGCGTGCAGCCGGACGGCCTTCTCGGCGCGTGCGGCGGGATCGAAGTCGGAGAAGGTGCCGATGGGCTCCGGCGCTCCCGCGAGCGCGGCGTCGCCGAGGCCGGTCTCCTCGAGCAGCTCGCGCAGGGCGGCGGCGGCAGGCGCCTCCCCGGGGTCGATTTTGCCCCCCGGGTACTCCCAGAGGCCACCGCGGACAGCCTCGGCATGCCGGCGGGCGACCAGCACCTCGACGGCATCTCCCGCCTTCGCGCGTCTCCAGAGCACCACCAGCGCGACATCGACCCATCGGAGCGCGGACGCCGCCCCGGGCGCTTCACCGTCCGCGGCCCGATTACCGGGCGACATGCGTGACCTCGCCATAAATCCCTGCGGAAACGCGGGTTGCGGCAGCGACCCGGACCGCCGGTGCGAATCCTGCAAACTCCCCGAATTCCATTGACCCGCGGTGCCCAAGATCGGTACCGTGCGACCTGCGCATCTGTGCGCCGCCACACTCGGCTTCACCGCGCATCGCGGGCGAGCGAGCGAGCGGAGCGCGGGAAACAGCGCCAACAACTTCCGTCCAAGCCGCGACTCTTCGTGAGTCGCGCTTCCCCACCGTCCGGAGCGAGTCGGAGCGCACCGGACGGTGGTTCTTTTTGGATGCTGTGCCGGTCTGTCGGCCGTCAGCGCGCATCGGTGCCGCCGCCCGCAAGTCGCGACCGCAGCGCACCGGCCCGCTCGAGGAGCGCTGGCTCCGAGTCGTCGCGCGGCGCGAGCTTGAAGATCCAGCGCGTCTCGTTGCGCGCGTCGACGGGCAGCACCTCGGCGAAGAGGTCGAGCGGCGCCTGGTCCCAGATCGGGCCGTCGGTGGTCGCGCCGCAGACGAGCGGCTCGTGGCCTTCGAGTTCGAGCCGCACGTCGTAGGTGCCCTCGTGGAGGAACTCGACGTTCACCGGCGCGCGGCCGAGCTCGCGGCCGTTCAGCCAGACGAGCGCGCCCGGCGGCGAGCTCTCGATCCAGATGCGGCGCTCGACGCAGCCGCAGAGCGAGGCTGCGAGCGCGCAGGCGGTCGCGATGATGGCGAAGGCGCGTGCGCGCATCAGTCGAACTCGTCTCCGCGGAAGGTCGACGCGAGGTAGGCCTCGCGCACGACCGGGTCGTTGATGATCTCGCGCGGCGGACCTTCGCGCAGGTTGCGGCCCTCGTGCACGATGTAGGCGCGGTCGCAGATGCGCAGCGTCTGCTGCACGTTGTGGTCGGTGACGAGCATCGCGATGCCGCTGTCGGCGAGGCGGCGGACCTCGGCCTGCAATTCCTCGACCGTGTGCGGATCGACGGCCGCGAACGGCTCGTCGAGCAGCATCAGCTTCGGCCGCGTCACGAGCGCGCGCGCGATCTCGAGGCGGCGGCGCTCGCCGCCCGAGCAGGTGCGCGCCTCGTCCCTCGCCTTGTGGGTGAGGCCGAACTGCGCCAGAAGCTCGGCGGCGCGGGCCTTGCGCTGCGCGCGGCCGAGCGCCTGCGTCTCGAGGATCGCGAGCAGGTTCTCCTCGCAGCTGAGGCGCTGGAAGATGCTCGGCTCCTGCGACAGGTAGCCCATGCCGGCGAGCGCGTGGCGGTACATCGGCTCGTCGGTGACGTCCTTGCCGGCGAAGCGGACGGTGCCGCCTTCGGGCGTGATCATCCCGATCGCCATGCGGAACGAGGTGGTCTTGCCGGCGCCGTTGCGGCCAAGCAGCCCGACGACCTCGCCGGCGTTCACTTCGAACGACACGCCGTCCACGACCCGGCGACCGGAGTAGCTCTTGACGAGTCCGCTTGCTTCAAGGAGCGCCACGCGCGCAGTGTAGCGGCGTCAGCGGATCGGCCGCAGCAGCGCGGGATAGCGGAAGAGCTCGGAGCCCGCGGCGGCGACGGCCGCGCGCACCATCGAGGCGAGCCAGGCGACGGTCCACGGGATGAGGGCGATCCAGCCGAGGCACGGCACGAGCAGGAGCGCCAGCATGGTCAGCTGCGCGTTCATCGCCTCGCGACCGTGGTCGTCGACGAAGACGCTCGCGCGCCGGAAGGCGAGCCAGAGGACGACCGGAAGCAGCACGGCGAAGGGGCCGATCACCGCGATCCAGAGCGGCCAGAGGTGGATCGCGCAGGCGACCACGCGGTCGATGTCCCCCGCCATCGCGTCGCGGACGCGCCGGTTCGGCGCGAGCCGCCAGCGCTCGAGGAACTCCCGCGCGTCCGCGTCGAAGGGCGGCGCCTTCGTGGTGGAGGTCGGCGGGATCGACTCGGTCATGGCTCGTGCGCGTGTTGGGGAGCGGTCTCGCGGGCTTTCAGCCGACGCGACCGTCGGAGGCGTCCGACGTCTCGCCGGCCCCGCGCTCGGTTCCGGCGTTCTCGCGCAGCTCGATCGACACCCGGTCGATCCGCGTCGGGCTCGCCGCGAGCACGGTGAAGCAGGCCTCGGGCACCTCGTCGCGCTCGCCCTTCGCGGGCACGCGGCCGAAGCGGTCGAGGAGGAAGCCGGCGACGGTGTCGAAGTCGCCGTCCTCGGGCAGCGAGAGCCCGAGGCGCTCGTTGATCTCGGTGATCGGCATGCGTCCGTCGGCCTCGTAGCGGCCGCCCTCCATGCGGATCATCACCGGGGGGAGCTCGTCGGCCGGCTCGTGCTCGTCGTGGATCTCGCCGACGATCTCCTCGAGGACGTCCTCGATGGTGCAGAGGCCGGAGGTGCCGCCGTACTCGTCGACGACGACGGCCATGTGCACCTCGTTCTGCTGGAAGTCGCGGAGCAGCTCGCCCACCGGCTTCGTCTCGGGCACGCGCAGCGGCTCGCGCAGGATCGACCGGAGGTCGAAGCCGTCGGCGGCCATGCCGAAGTAGCGCACGAGGTCGCGCACGTAGAGGATGCCCACGATCTGGTCGAGGCTCTCCTCGTAGACCGGGATGCGCGAGTGCCCGACCGAGGCGATCTCTGCGCGGATCGCGGTCAGGTCGTTGGTCAGCTCGATTGCCTCGATGTCGGTGCGCGGCGTCATGACGCTCGCGACCGTGGTCGTGCCGAAGACGACCGCGCGCTGCAGGAGCGTCGCCGCGACCGGATCGATCTCGCCCTCGCGCTTCTTGTCCTCGATCGAGTGGAGGAGCTCCTCTTCGGTCTCGTCCTCGCGAAGGTTCGCGCCCGAGAGCCGCCGCACCACCTCGTCGATGAAGCCGACGGCGGCGAGCAGCGGTCCGACGACGATGATCGTCACCCGGATGAAGGGCAGGCTGCCGGAGATGACCGCGTAGGTCGCGTGGCGTGCGATCGCCGAGGAGAGGACGCTCGTGAAGAGCCAGATCAGTCCGACCGAGACCGCGGCCGTTCCGACGAGGCCGGGCAGCGTGACGCGCGAGGAATCGCCGAAGCCTTCGAAGGCGACGAGGACCAGGGCGAACAGGGTGACGCGGCCGACGGTGCGGAAGAGCGCGACCGCGTGCGACGCCTCGAGAAGCCGGTCGAGGATCCAGCGCCCGCGGTCGAGGAGGCCTCGCGACTCGAGCTCTGTCTCGAGCCCGGAGCGGCTGGCCTGCACCATCGCGAGGTTCAGCGCCGAGAAGTAGCTCGTCGCGGCGACGGTGGATGCGATCGCAAGGAGGAGGTACGGACTCACGCGGCGGTTCCGATGACTCGGGCGTCCGGCCGGCGGCCGGAGGGAACAGAGTCTACGGGATCGGCACGCGCCACCCGTCGAGGCCAGTCGTCCGTCGCGAATCGGCGCGAGGTCCGCGAATGAGGGCCTTCGGAGGCCGGAGGGCGCGGCGACCCTGTCGACTTCCTTCGTGTTCAGGCGCTGTCGCCGGCGCGGAACACGGCCCCGAAGCCTCCGGCGGCGAGGATCCGGTCCTCGGCCGCGTGGATCTCGGCGTGCGACTCGGGCGTGTCGTCGCGCATCCCGCAGGCATGCAGCGTGCCGTGCACGGCGTAGAGCAAGACCTCGCGGGCGAGCGCGTGGCCGCGCTCCGCAGCCTCGCGCGCGGCGACGTCGGTCGAGATGATGAGGTCGACCTCGACCGCCGCGGATGGATCCGTTTCGTCGTGCGCGGGGAAGCTCAGGACATCGGTCGTGCCTTCGACCTGCGAGAAGCGCCTGTGCGCCGCGTCCATCGCGGCGTCGCCGACGAGCAGCGCGTCGACACGCGCGATCGCGCGCGGGAAGTGCGGAAGAAGCGACGCGAGGTCGCGCGCGAGCGCCGCCCGGTCGAGCGACGGCGCGCAGCCGTCGCCGGCATGGAACGCGACCGAGGCCGCGCCCGCGCTCACCGGACGACCGAGAGCGCGACGCCGCCCACGGCGACCGAGTGCGGCTTCACGCGCGCCTCGAACTCCGAGCGGTACTTGTTCACGATGGTGCGGATCGCCCAGTTGTTGCCGTCGGCGAGGCCGCAGATGGTCGTGCCCGGGATGATGCCCATCGAACCGGCGATCTCGAGCAGGAGATCGAGGTCCTTGGTCGTCGCATCGCCGCGCTCGATGCGGGAGATGAGCTTGAAGATCCAGCCCGCGCCCTCGCGGCACGGCGTGCACTGGCCGCAGGACTCGTTCTTGAAGAAGCGCGAGATGTTGCGGGCGACGGCCACCATGTCGGTGTCCTCGTCGAAGACGGTCGGGCAGGCGGTGCCGAGGCCCATCACGTCGTAGCGGCGGCCGATGTCGAAGTCCATCGCCGCGTCGAACTGGTCGGGTCCGAGGATGCCCATCGAGACGCCGCCCGCGATCGCGCCCTTGAACTTCTTGCCGCCGCGCATGCCGCCGCAGTGCTTCTCGACGAGCGTCCGCAGCGGGATGCCGAGGTCGCACTCGTAGACGCCGGGGCGGTTCACATGGCCGGAGACGCCCATCAGCTTCGGGCCGTAGCTCGGCGCGCCGCCGATCGAGCTCTCGCAGCCCATCGACTTCCACCACGCGAGGCCGTTCTCGACGATCGGGCTGACCGCGGCGAGCGTCTCGACGTTGTTGATGATGGTCGGGCGGCCGAAGAGGCCCTTGACCGCCGGGAACGGCGGCTTCAGGCGCGGCCAGCCGCGACGGCCCTCGATCGCCTCGAGGAGACCGGTCTCCTCGCCGCAGATGTACGCGCCGGCGCCGCGATGAAGATGGCAGTCGACGGCGAACTTGACCTTGCCGTTGAGCAGGCCCTGCTTGCCGAAGATGCCCTTCGCGTACGCCTCCTGGATGGCGCGCTCGACGATCTTCGCCTGGTGGTGGTACTCGCCGCGGATGAAGAAGTACGCGGTGTCGAGCTGGCAGGCCCAGCAGGCGATCGCGATGCCCTCCATCACGATGTGCGGGTCGTAGTCGCAGAGCAGGCGGTCCTTGAAGGTGCCGGGCTCGGCCTCGTCGCAGTTGATGCAGAGGTAGCGGCGGCCGCCGTCCGGGGGCGCGAGGAACGACCACTTGAGGCCGCAGGAGAAGCCGGCGCCGCCGCGGCCGCGCAGGTTCGCGTCCTTGATCAGGTTCACGATGTCCGCCGGCTGCATGTCGAGCGCCTTCTCGAGCGCCTTGTAGCCGCCGGTCGCCATGAATTCGTCGACCCCGACCGTCTTGCGGTTCTTCGGGTCGCCCCACGGCTGGGTGGGGATGCGCTTGGTGAGGACGGGTTCGGTCACTGGCATGGTTCGTTCCGATTCGTCGTCTGTGACTCCGCGGATTGCGGCGCGGGGTCGAAGATCACTTCGTCGATCGTGGTCCGTCGCAGCAGGAAGTCGCCTCGGCGGGCCTCCTGGACATCTCTGGCGACCTCGCGCGTCTCGCCCGGCCTCCAGGGGCCGTCGGGCGCGGGTCTCTCGTCGTCCTCGAGGCCCTCCGCGATGCCGCGGAAGAAGCCCTCGAGGTTGCGCAGCAGCGACGGCGTTCGGCCGGCGTTGTCGCGCGCATCCGCCATCAGTGGTGACCGCCCCCGCCCTTCTGGGCCTCGTCGATCAGGCGGTCGACCTTCTCGATGGTCAGGTTCTCGTGCAGCGTCTCGTTGAAGAGCGCCACCGGCGCGGTGTCGCAGGAGCCGAGGCACTCGAGGCTGAGCAGGGTGAACTTGCCGTCGTCGGTGGTCTCGTGCGGCTCGATGCCGAGGCGGTTGCGCACGTGGTCGAGCAGCTTCTGATGGCCGCAGACCTCGCAGGCGATCGACTGGCAGATGCCGATGACGCACTTGCCGACCGGCTCGACATGGAACTCCTCGTAGAAGGAGACCGTGTCCATCACGTCGGCGGGCTTGATCGAGAGGAACGACGCGACCTCGACCATCGCCTGGTAGGGAACGTGGCGGTACGCGTGCTGCAGGTCGTGCAGGATCGGCAGCAGCGCGCCCTGCTTCGTCGCGTAGCGCGGGAGCAGTTCCTTCGTCCAGCGGTCCTTCATCGCCTGCGTGCAGTACGGCTCGGCGCGGGTGGGGATCTTGGTCGTGGCGGAAGGCTTGGTTTGCCAGCTCATGTCGGTCCTCGCTTCGCTTCAGGCTTCGCTTCTCACGCTCTTCGCGACGGCGACCTCGCCCCGCTACCGGTCCAGTTCGGCCGCGATGATGTTCAGGCTGCCGAGGATCGCCACGATGTCGGCGAGCTGATGGCCCTCGATCATCTTGGGGAAGATCTGGTAGTTGATGAAGCACGGCGGCCGCGTGCGCGCGCGGAAGGGGTACTTCGAGCCGTCGGCGACGAGGTAGTAGCCGAGCTCGCCGTTGGGGCTCTCGATCGCGCCGTAGCCCTCGGCGACCGGCGTGTCGAAGCCGCGGTTGTGCATGTAGAGCTCGAAGAGCTGGATGACGCCCTCGATCGAGCCGTAGACGTCGGCCTTCTCCGGCACCCGCATCTTGCCGTCGGCGACGGCGTTGATCGAGCCGCCGGGCAGGCGGTCGATGAGCTGGTCGATGATGCGCGCCGACTGGCGGATCTCCTCGAGACGCACGAGGTAGCGCGAGAGGCTGCAGCCCTCGGACGCGATCGCGATCGAGAACTTCACCTTGTCGGCGCCCTCGCCGTCCCAGTTGTCGGCGTAGCAGAGGTACGGGTCGTCCTTGCGGAGGTCGCGGCGCACGCCCGCGCAGCGCGCGTTCGGGCCGGTGAGGCTCCAGGCGATCGCGTCTTCCTTGGTGACCGCGCCGACGCCCTGCAGGCGGTCGACGAAGATGCGGTTGCGGTTGCAGAGGGTCTCGAGGTCGGTGATCGCCTTCGGCAGGCGGACATCGATGAAGTTCCGCACCATCCGCTTGAAGACCTCGTCGTCGGGGATGTCGCGCCAGGCGCCGCCGACACGCGTCCAGTCGGGGTGGAAGCGCTGGCCCGAGATGTACTCGACGATGTCGTAGATGAACTCGCGCTCGTTGAAGCCGTAGAGGAAGCCGGTGAACGCGCCGAGGTCGAGCGCGGCCGCGCCGACGCAGAGCAGGTGGTTCTGGATGCGGCCGAGCTCGCACATGATCGTGCGAACGACCTTCGCCCGCGGCGTGAGCTCGATGCCGAAGAGCTTCTCGACCGCGTGGTGCCACGCGATGTCGTTCACGATCGGCGAGATGTAGTCCATCCGGCTGATCGTGCAGACGTACTGGTTGTAGTCGTGGTGCTCGCCGAGCTTCTCGAAGCCGGAGTGGAGGTACCCGATGTGGGGCGTGCAGCGGGCAACCCGCTCGCCGTCGAGCTCGAGGACGAGCCGCAGCGTGGTGTGGGTCGCGGGGTGCTGCGGACCGAAGTTCAGGACCCAGCGGTCGGGCGCCTGGAAGTGGTCCTTCAGGTACTCCGTGGTCTCGACGTCGAGGCCGAAGCCTCCCTCGGGGGTGAGGGTGTATGGCATAGAACGGCGAGTATAAGACCTCCGCCCCCACCGCGGCGCGCAGAGAAGTCAGGACGCGGGCGCGGAAGGGTCGTGCGGCCGCAGGGCGGGCCGATCAGATCGCGCCCGGGCGGAGGAACGGGTTCGACCGCCGCTCGGCGCCGATCGTGGTCGACGGGCCGTGGCCGGGGTGGACGCGCGTCTCGTCCGGGAGGGACATGAGCACCTCGTGCAGCGAGCGCCGCATGGCGTCGGTGTCGCACGTCGGGAAGTCGAGCCGCCCGATCGAGCCGGCGAAGAGCGTGTCGCCCACGATCGCCTCGCCCGCCTCGGGGCACCAGAGGGTGAGCCCGCCCGGCGAGTGGCCCGGGGTGTGGATCAGGCGGATGTAGTACGAGCCGAGCTCGAGCATCTCGCCCCCCTGCACCACCGCGTCGGGCGGCGGCGCGGTGACCGCGGGCGGGATGAAGACGCTCAGGTTGAGCATCGGATCCTCGTTGAACTCCTTCTCGGCCCGGTGGCAGAGCGTGTTCACCGGGCCGAACCGCAGCCGCATCGCCGCGAGCCCGGCGACGTGGTCGCAGTGGCAGTGGGTCAGGATGCAGAGCGACGGCTTGAGGCCTTCCTTCTCGATGAAGTCGAGCATCGGGCCCGGCGCGTACGAGCAGTCCACGATCCAGCAGCTGCGGGTCGGATCGGCGTCGTCCCGAACCACGTAGCAGTTGGTCTCGAAGTCGCCGAGCGTGAAGCAGTCGATCCGAAGCGCCATGGAGCGAAGGGTACCCGGCCCCCGGCCGCGGGAGTTGGTACCTTCCCCGCATGCGGTCGAAGACGGACCTTGACCCGTTGCGGACGCCGGCGTCGGTCGCGGCGCTTCTCGCGGCCGCGGCGCTCTGCGCGGGCGGATGCGACACGATCGCATCCGACTTCGAGCAGTTCTCCAACAGCTTCGTCCCGCCGTCGCCGGCCGAGGCCGCGCAGTGGGCGGCCGACCCGAACGACCGCGAGAACGCGCGCCGCGGCACGGTGCTCCTCGCGAACGCGCCGTGGGGCGGCGCGACGCCCTACCTGCGGCTCTACCGCCTCTACGCGGACAGCGCGCCCGATCCGCTGGTGCGCGCGGCGGCGCTGCAGGCGCTCGGCCGCCACGGCGATCCCGAGGACGCGGCGCTGGTCGCGAAGAGCCTCACGAGCCCGTTCCGCCAGGTGCGGCTTGCGGCGGCGAAGTCGCTGCAGCGGCTCCACGATCCGGCGGTCGCCGACATGATCTGGCCGCGCCTCGTCGACGGCGCGGAGGATTCCGACGTCCGCACCGAGCTCGCGATCGCGCTCGGGCAGTACCCGACGCCCGCGGTGTTCCAGGCGCTCGTCGCCGCGCTCTCGCAGCGTGACCTCGCGGTCAACATCGCCGCCGTCGATTCGCTGCGGTCGCTGACCGGCGCGAATCTCGGCCTCGAAGAGCGTCCGTGGCTCGACTTCTACACGCAGGCGTCGGAACCGTTCGCGGGCGCCCGCGCCTACCTCTATCCGGCCTACACGCGCGATCTCGACGCGTGGGACCGGATCGCCTTCTGGATGCCCGAGACGCTCGAGGAACCGGACGTCCCGATCGGCCTCCGCGTGCTCGGCGCGCGGCGCACCAACGAGGCGTCGCGGGGCGAGACCCCTGCGGGCGGAAGCATCCAGCTTCCCGAGACGCGCGAAGAGCCGCCTTCGCGATGAACGCGACCGAAGGACAGCGCATCAAGGCGATCTGCGCGGCCGACGGCCGGGCGGAGGTTGCGTCGGTTCCGCGACCCTTCGCGGGCGTCGGTGCGGTGCTTGTGCGCCCGACGCTCGCGCTGCTCACGCCTCTCGAGCGCGAGGTCGCGCGAGGACTCGGGCGCGCGCGCGACGGTGCGCGCGTGCTCGGGCATGCGTTCGTCGGCGTCGTCGAGGCGCTCGGCCCCGGCGTCGAGGGTCCGCTCGTGCCGTCGGCGCGCGTCGTCGTCCATCCGGTCTTCTCCTGCGGCCGCTGCCCGCGCTGCAGCGCCGGGCTTCCGCTCCACTGCGCCGAACGCGCGATCGCCGGGCTCGATGCCGCCGCCGGCGGACTCGCCGAACTCGTCGCCGTGCCCGCGTCGGCATGCGCGGCGCTGCCCGCCGCGCTCGACGACGAACGCGCCGTCTTCGCCGCGCCGCTCGCCCGCGCGATCGAGGCCGTGCGCCGCGGCGGCGTCGACCGTCGCACCTACGCGAGCGTCCTCGGCGACGATCTCCTCGCGATCCTCGCGACGATCGTCGCGCTCGAGGAAAACCCGCTCGCGCGGCTCGTCGCGACCCATGAGGCCACGCTGCGCGCAGCCGAGCAGTTCGGGATCCGCCACCGCGCGCGCGCCGAGACCGGCCTGCGCGGCGACCAGCAGCTCGTCATCGACACCACCGGATCCGCCGACTCGATCGCCGCGGCCGCCCGCATGGCCGAGCCGCGCGGACATGTGGTCGTCGCCGGCATCAGCGCGCGCGCGCCGGTCGCGGTCGACCTCTCCGGGATCGCGCTCGACGAGATCGAGATCCACGGCTCCGGCTTCGGTCCGCTTGGCGGCGCCGTCACCCGGCTCGCCTCGCGCGCGGTCGATCCGTCGCCGCTCGTCGCGCGGCGCGTCGGCCTCGCGGACGCCGCGCGCGCGATCGCGACCCTCGGCGAGCCCGGCGTGTTCTCGGTGCTCGTGCAGGTGACGCGATGAAGCCGGCGGAGGGCGAAATCAAGGCCGGCCGGCTCGCCGGCAAGTCGATGTCGCAGGCGATCTGGATCCTCTCGATGCCGGTGCTCCTGCAGCAGACAATGGCCGCGGGCGTCGGATTCGTCGACAAGCTCCTCGCCGGCAACATGCCCGTCGAGCTGGCGCGGCCGGCGATGGACGGCGTCGGGATCGGCAGCTTCGTCGGATGGTTCATCGGCATCGCGATGACCGGGCTCGGCGTCGGCGGGCAGGCGATCATCGCCCGCGGCATGGGCTCGGGCGACCTGCGCGAGAGCCACCGCGCGCTCGGGCAGTCGATGGTGCTCTCGCTCGCGTGGGGCACGCTCGTCGCGGCGCTGATGATCGTGCTCGCCGAGCCGCTCGCGCGCTATTCGAACCTCACCCCGGAAGCGACCGCCGCGTGCGTCACCTACGTCCGCACGCTCGCCTACGGCATTCCCTTCTGCGGCGTGATGATGGTCGGCGCGATGTGCCTGCACGGCGCGGGCGAGGCGCACAAGCCGTTCCAGATCGCGGTGTGGGTGAACCTCGTCAACTGCGTGGCGTCGTGGCTCATCTCCGGCGTCGAGATCCGCGCGATGGGCGCGACGCTCCCGAATCCGTCGCCGCTCGATCCGGCCGAGTGGGGCGTCTACGGCATCGCCGCGGGCAGCTCGATCTCGTACCTCGTCGGCGCGTGGCTGACCTGGCGCGTGCTGCGGCGCGGCGTGAAGGACCTGCGGCTCGACCGCGTCGACCTCGCGCCCGACCGAGACATGTCCTGGCGCATCGTGCGCGTCGGCATCCCGAACTTCTTCGAGGGGCTCGCGATGTGGTTCGTGAACCTGCTCGTCCTCGGGTTCATCGGCCGCGCCGCGGAACTCGGGATGGGGACCACCTCGCGCGACGGGCTCGTGGGCGCCCACATCATCACCGTGCAGTGGGAGTCGTTCTCGTTCCTGCCCGGCTTCGCGATGGGCACCGCGGCGGGCGCGCTCGCCGGCCAGTACCTCGGCGCGGGAAGCCCGGCGCTCGCACGCGCCGCGATCTGGCGCTGCACCGTCATCGGCATGCTCATCATGGGCTCGATGGGCGCGATCTTCATGCTGTTCGGACGGCCGCTCACCGCAATCATCTCCGACGACCCGGTCCACCTCGACCTCGTGCCGCGCACGCTGCTCGCGGCGGGCGCGATCCAGGTCTTCTTCGCCTTCGCGATGGTGATCCGCAACGGCCTGCGCGGCGTCGGCGATACGAAGTGGATCCTCGCCATCACCGTCTTCGGCTGCTACGCCGTGCGCCTGCCGCTCGCGTGGTACCTCGGCATCCACCTCGAGTACGGGCTCGTCGGCATCTGGTGGGGCCTGATGCTCGAGCTCGCGTTCCGCGGGTCGCTCTTCCTGCTGCGCTTCCAGTTCGGCGCGTGGGAGCGGATCAAGATCTGACCGCGCGGTTCAGAAGCCGATCAGGAACTGGGCGAAGGTGCCGGAGAAGTTCCACACGATGCCGATCAGCAGCTGGCAGAGGACGACGGCGACCGTCGCCGCGCCGGATCGCGCGCCCTGCACCGCGGCGGAGACGTAGATCGCGCACTGCACCATCCACCAGATGTAGCCGACGAATCCGGTGCAGCAGAACGGCACCGACGCGATGATGAGCGGTCCCGACGAATAGCAGAGCCCCTCGAAGAGCCGCGCCGAGCCGGGGCCCTGCTCGCGCGCGATCGACGACGCGACGCTCGCCGAGGCGAGCGCGGTCAGGACGAGGATCGCCGGGCCGATCAGGGCGACCGTGGCCGCCATGGCGATGCCCGTCCAGGTGCCGCGGCCCGGCCCAGCGCCGCCCATGAGCGGACCCAGGGCGAAGAGAAGGATGACCGCGACGCTGAGGAGGCTCGAGGGAAGCCCGATGAGGAAGAGGAACCCGGCGGCGCGGCCACGCTGCGGTTCGCCGATGAGCCGCTTCGCGAGCGAGGCGCCGCCGGTGAAGCCGACGCCGATCGTGCGGAACCATGTGCCGAATCCGGGCCCGGCCGCGATCCACGGGATCGGCTGCTGCAGCATCGCGTCGACGCCTTCGTCGCGCGCCTCGGGCGAGACGACGCAGTCCTCCATCGAGATGCGGTTGCTGCATTCGGCGCAGTGGAACTCGTTCGGCTCGAGATGCCCGCGCTCGCTGGTGCCGTAGTAGGCCGTCGCGCAGTGCGGACAGCGGAACGCGACCTTTCCCGCGACGAAGTCGAAGTCATCGACGCGGTAGTTCGCGCCGCATTCGCTGCAGGCGCGGGGCGTGCCCGCGGGCGGTGCCGGCTGGTTCCAGAGGATGTGCGAGCAGGACGGGCAGCGCATGGGACCCCCGCTGTCTCCGGCGAATCGCCGGAATCAATCCTCAGGCGCGTCGGCCGCGACGCGCGAGCGGAACTCCTCGACGAGGCGGCGCGTGACCGGGCCGACCTTGCCTTCGCCGATGGTCTCGCCATCGATCGAGCTGACGCCGATGATCTCGGCGGCGGTGCCGGTGAGGAAGACCTCGTCGGCGGTGAAGAGGTCGTCGAGCCGCATCGCCCGCTCCTCGACCGCGAGCCCGCACGCCGGCGCGATCTCGTTCATCACGAAGTTCCGCGTGACGCCGTTCAGGATGCCCGCGGACACCGGAGGCGTCAGGACGCGCCCGCCGCGGATGAAGAAGATGTTGTCGCCGGTGCACTCGGCGACCTCTCCATCGGTGTTGAGCATGATCGCCTCGTGGACGCCGGCCTCGATGGCCTCGACCTTGGCGAGGATGTTGTTCAGGTAGTTGAGGCTCTTGATCGAAGGATCGAGGCAGTCGACGGGGATGCGCGGGCGCTTGGCCACGATCACCGGCATGCCGTGCTCGTACATCTCGGCCGGGTAGAGCGAGATGCGGTCGACGATCACGATCGTCGTCGGCTTCGGGCAGGTGAAGGGATTGAGCCCGAGCGGGCCGGCGCCGCGGGTGACCACGAGCCGGATGTAGGCGTCCTTCATGCCGTTGGCCGCGACGGTCTCGCGCACGGCCTGCTCGATCTCGCGGATCGTGTAGTGCAGGGTGAGGTGGATCGCCTTCGCGCTCGCCTCGAGGCGGTCGAGGTGCGTCTTCAGCTTGAGGATGCGGCCGTTGTAGGCGCGGATGCCCTCGAAGACGCCGTCGCCGTAGAGAAGTCCGTGGTCGTAGACGGGCACGACCGCGTGCTGCTTGTCGACGAGATGACCATCGAGCCAGACCTTCATGCATCCTCCTCGCGCGGCCGGGAGGCCGGGCGCGCAGTGTAGCGGCCCGATCAGGCGCGGCCGGCGAGGGTCCGGAGCTCGGAGAGGGTCGAGGCGATCGCGGTTTCCTCGGGCGGAATGCCGAGGATCGCGGCGATCTCGGCGCGCCGGCCCGCGAGGTCGCTTCCCGCCGGCGAGACGGTGAGGATTCCCTGCGAAGGATGCGAGAGTCGGACGAGCCCCGGCTGCGCGTAGCGGTCTCGCAGCCAGCGCTCGACGATGTCGAGACCGTGGACGTCGTCGCAGATGTGGAGGCGCAGCGTCTCGCCGGCGACGAGCCCGAGCACCTCGCGTTCCTCGGCGTGCGGCAGCGCGCGGCCGCGGCGGACCTCGCGCAGGCGCTCGGCGTGCGGCGTGGCGTAGCCGTCGGCGCGCTCGAAGATCACGCCGACGCGCGGGTCGAGCTCCGCGACGTCTCCGAGGATGCGCGCAAGGAGCGGCGGCGGGATCGTCGCGCGGCGCGTCGAGCCCTCGGCGCCGTCGCGCGACGGCACCTGCAGCACGGCGCCGCCGGCGAGCAGCGCGGGCGCGCCTTGGAAGGCCTCGTGCGCGCGCGCGGGCAGTTCCGCCGCCGGGCGCCGCGACGCCGGCACGAGGATCAGGCGCGCGCGCACCTCGCCGAGGATCGTCGCCGCGTCGGGAAGCAGCGCGCCGTGCGCGTCGAGTGCGTCGTGGTCGAGGTCGACGATCGCCGCGCGCGGCGGCGCGGGCTGCTCCCCTGCGGCGGCGATCGGCGCTGCGGAAGGCGCGAGGCAATCGGCGAGGGCCTCGTCGAGGCGGTCGAAGCGCCAGGTGAAGCTGCGGGCGAGGAGCCGAAGCGGCCGCGCGTCGACGGGCGCTGCGATCTCGTCGGCCATCCGGCCGAGCGCGAGCCGCGCGAGGGGGCGCGGTACCGGCAGCACCCACGGGCGGCGCGGATGCGCGGCGGCGTAGGCCTCGGCGAAGCCGCGCGCGGTGGCCGGGCGCGGCGCGGTGGCGAGGATCGGACCGTCGAGGACGGGATCCTCGATCGCCTGCGCGAGGATCGCGACGAGGTCCGCGTGGTGGATCCACGGCATCGGCCCCGAACCCGCGCCGATGCACGGCACCGCGCGAAGGAAGGGCACGGCGGTGCCGCTCGCGTAGCCGTCGAGAAGCCGCAGCGCGGCGCCTTCCGGATCGAGCACCATCGGGATCCGCAGCAGGATCGCGCGCACGCCGTGCGCACGCGCGCCCGACGCGGCGGCCTCCCATTCCCGGCAGACGTCGGCGAGGAACCCGCTGCCGAATCCGTCGCGCTCGGTGACCGGGGCGCCGGAGCGGCCCGACGACGCATGCACGCCGCTCGCCGAGATCAGGACGCGCGGGCGATGCGAGGCGCGCGCGATCGCTTCGACCAGACGCTCGGCCGAACGCACGCGGCTGTCGCGGATCTCGCGCATGACCCGGGCCGACCAGCGCCGGGCCGCGATGCTCGAGCCGGCGAGGTGGACGACGGTGCCGCAGCCGTCGAGCGCGAGCTGCCACGGGCCGGCCTTGGTCGGATCGCCTTCGATGATGTCGATCGAGGCCGCAGGAACGCCCGCGAAGACCGCGCGCGCGTAGTCGCGGTCGCGCGTCAGCAGCCGAAGGCGGTCGCCGCGCCGGACGCGGTCGGCGACGAAGCGCCGTCCGATCGATCCGGTGGCTCCGGTGACGAAGATCCGCACGGGCGCAGGGTAGCGAAAGGCGAAGCGGCGGTTCGCCGCGGGTTCAGGAATACGCGCGGCGCATGGGCGCCGAGGGAATCCCGAGCTGCTCGCGGTACTTGACCACGGTGCGGCGGGCGATGGTGACGCCCTTCTTGCCGAGCTCCTCGGCGATCTCGCGGTCGGAGAGCGGCTTCGCCTTGTCTTCGGCGCCGACGATCTCCTCGACGATCGCCTTCACCGCGGTCCACGACATCTCCTCGCCGTCGGCGCTCTCGGTGCCGAGCGAGAAGAAGGAGCGCAGCGCGACGAGGCCGCGCGGCGTCTGCATCCACTTCTCGCTCACCGCGCGGGAGACGGTGGCGACATGGATGCCGAGCATGTCGGCGACCTCGATCATCGGAAGCGGCTTGAGGTGCTGCGGCCCGAGCTCGAACCACTCGCGCTGGCGGGCGAGCACCACGCGCACGACCCGCATCAGGGTGGTGTTGCGCTGCTCGAGCGCGTCGATGAGCGAGCGCGCGGCGCGGACGCTCTCGGCGACGAAATTGCGCGCCTTCGCGTCGAGATCGATCTCCTTCATCATCGCCTCGTAGTCGGGCGAGACGCGGATGCGCGGCATGAGCTCGTCGGCGAGGCGGGCGGTGTAGTCGCCGCTCTCGGGGTCGTACTCGACGATCACGTCGGGGATGATCGCGGTCGACTCGGGCGGCACCAGCTCGCGGCCGGGATTCGGATCGAGGCGCTTCAGGCACGCGCGGGCGCGGTCGAGGCGGCCCGAGGCCCAGCCGGTGCGGTCCTTGATGCGCGGGATGCGGTTCGCGAGAAGGTCGTCGTAGTAGGTCTCGAGCAGCTCGATCGCATCGCCCCACGCCTCGGCGCGGTCGAGATCGGTCTCCTCGTCGAGCGCCTTGCGCGCCTGGATCAGGAGCGCCTCGCGCACGGTGCGCGCGCCGATGCCGCGTGGCTCGACCTCGCGCTGCAGCCGGTCGAGCGCCGCCTCGAGCGTGGCGAGGGTCCAGTCGCAGCCGGGAAGGTGCGCGCTCTGCTCGCGCACGGTCTCGAGCGGAGTCGACATCAGGCCGTCGTCGTCGATGTACTCGATCAGCCGCGCGCCGGCGACGCGGATCGCGGGATCGTGGACCTCGGAGAAGCTCCACTGCTCGGCGAGCTCCTCGACGAGCCCGCGGCCGCGCGACGGCGCGTTCGCCATCGCGTCCATCTTGGCGTCGCGCTCGCCGGAATCGCGCACCGCGCGGCGGGAGTCGCCGTCCGAGTTCCACTGGTCGCCGTACTGGCGCTCCATGCGGCGCAGGCGCTCGAACTCGGTGGCGCCGCCGCCCTGCGGGGCTTCCTCGCGGTGCGGCTCGCGCGAACGGATGTCGGCGTCGTCGGAGGAGCCGGGCATCACGAGCTCGAGCGCGACGTTTCGCTCGACCTCCTGCTCGAGGCGCTCCTGCAGCTCCATGGTGCTGAGCTGCAGGATCTCGGCAGACTGGATCAGCTTGGGCGACAGCGTCTGCCCAAGCTTCATTGCCTGCGATGTCTCGAAGCGCATTCCCGACATGCTGCGGATCCTCCGCGGTGGTCCGGCCGTCCAGGCCGGTGCCGATCCTATCGGCCCATCGTCGAGGAGAACGCAAGGAGGAATGCGTGTTTTTCGCCTTTCCCGACGATTTCGCCCCCGTCTGGCACGGATTTTGACGGGGTATCCGACCCATGCGGGGCGGCGACGGGGAGGTGCGCGAGGACTCGACCGACGCAAGAACCCGCGACCTTCCGCCGGGCGCAGCCCGGCGGGTGGCACATCCCTGAGGTCACGCAGTGGCCGAGGGGTTGTGGTCGCCCCGTGTTCGAGCGCTCGCCGCTGCGGCGGCGAGCTTTGGTGCTGCGGGCAAGCGGCCCGCGCGAGATCCTTCGACTGGGCGACCCATTGCTCCGGGAATGGGCACCCGTCGGCCTTTGGCCGACGGCGACCAACCGGGACGACACCCCCGGCTTCCAAACCATCACGATCACGACCGACGGCCCGCCGCCGTTGGCGACGGCGACCAACCGGGACGACACCTCCGGCTTCCAAACCGTCACGATCACGACCGACGCCGATGTTCCGAAGGAACATCGGGTGCCCATCTCGAAGACGATGGGTCGCCGATACAACGGTCTCGGCACGATGCCGTCCGCCGAAGGCCGACGCCGCGATGTCCAGACGTCGACCGACACCGCCGCCCCCTTGGCCGGCGGCGAACAACCGGGACGACACGCGGAGCCTGCACTTCGGGCCGCGCAAACTCCAACACGCGGCGACCACGACCCCTCGCGCTCCGCGCTCGGGGACGTGCCACCCCCGTCGCCTTCGGCGACGGGGAGGTGCGCGAGGACTTCGACCGACGCAAGAACCCGCGATCTACCGCCGCCCCCTTGGCCGGCGGCGAACAACCGCGACGACACACGGAGCTTCCACTTCGGCCCGCGCAAACTCCAACACGCGGCGACCACGACCCCTCGCGCTCCGCGCTCGGGGACGTGCCACCCCCGTCGCCTTTGGCGACGGGGAGGTGCGCGAGGACTTCGACCGACGCAAGAACCCGCGATCTACCGCCGCCCCTTGGCCGGCGGCGAACAACCGGGATGACACGCGGAGCTTCCACTTCGGCCCGCGCAAACTCCAACACGCGGCGACCACGACCCCTCGCGCTCCGCGCTCGGGGACGTGCCACCCCCGTCGCCTTTGGCGACGGGGAAATGCGCGAGGACTCGACCGACGCAAGAACCCGCGATCTACCGCCGCCCCTTGGGCGGCGGGTGGCACATCCCTGAGGTCACGCAGTGACCGAAGGGTTGTGGTCGCCCCAGCCAAGAGTCTCGCGCGTGAACGCTCCAAATCGCGAGAGGCCGCGGCGTTCCACGCCGCGGCCGCAGCACCAGAGGGAGCGAGCCGCGAAGCGGTCGCGAGCGCTAAAGACTCGTCCTTCCCTTGAGCGCGTCGCCGAGCACCGCGGGATTCGCGAACTCGATCTGCGAGCCGCTCGGCAATCCGCGCGCGAGCCGCGTGGTGCGGATCCCCCGCTCTCCCGCCTCGCGCGCGATCCACAGCGCGGTGGTGTCGCCCTCGAGATCGGGATTCAGTCCGAGGATCAGTTCCTCGACGCGCACGCCGCGCGCGTTGCGCGCCGGGTCGTCGAGCCGCGCGATGAGTCCGTCGAGCGTGATCGCATCGGGCCCGACGCCTCCGAGCGGGTCAAGCCGCCCGAGCAGCACGTGGTAGACGCCGCGGAAGAGCCCGGTCTTCTCCATCACGAGCAGGTCGCGCGGCTGCTCGAGCACGAGCACCGTCGACGCGTCGCGGCGCGGATCGGCGCAGATCGGGCACGGATCGCTGTCGGACAGGCTCCAGCACACGCCGCAGTGCTTCACCTTGCGCTTCACATCCTCGACCGCGCGCGCGAGCCCGAGCGCCTCGTCTGGACTCTGGCGCAGCACATGGAATGCGAGCCGCTCGGCGCTGCGGCGGCCGATCCCCGGCATCGCCGCGAAGGCGTCGATCAGGCGGCGCACGGATTCTGGATAGGCGGCGTTCGACATGCGGTTCGCCCGGAGAGGTTACGCGAGCCGCGCCAGCATGTCGGGCGGAAGGTCGAGCCCGGTCTCCTGCGCCGCGCGGCCGATCTCCTCGGCCATCCGCGCCCGCGCCCGCGCGAGCGCGTCGTTGACCGCCTCGGCGACGAGGCGATTCGCGTAGGCGTGGTCGTTCGCGCTGCCGGCGGCGATCCCGCGGAAGACCGACGGATCGAGCTCGACCGAGTCGATCCGAAGGTCGCAGAAGGCGCGAACGCGCACCGCGCCACCGCCCGCGGAGGCCTCGACCTTGGTCTCGGCGAGGCGCGCGCGCACCTCGTCCATCTTCGCCTGCAGCTTCGGCAGGTCCTTCAGCAGCCCCGCCATCTGCGACGCGGCCTTGAGCTTGTCGAACATCGCGTTCCCTCCGTGCGGCGCTCAGGCGCCGGTCTCGCCGAAGTCGCCGGCGTCGCCTTCGAAACCAAACACGCCCGGCTCGAACCCGTGGTCACCTTCGGCCACCGCGCCCGCTGCAGCCGCCGGAACGGCGCCATCGGCCCCGCTCGCGCCGTCGGCCCCGCCGTCGCCCGCCGCGATGCGCGGCGTCACGGCGACGATCGATGCGTCGAAGAGCTCCGCGGCCTTGCGCACGAGCGGATCGGCGCGGACCGACGGATCGCCAACCGAGATCTTCGGCGCCTCGACGACCGCAGACTCGTCCTGCACCACGTCGACCGCGACCCGCACGAAGCGACCCGCGGCGCGGGCGACGAGCGCGCGCACCGGCTCGGGATTCTGCGCGAGGAACTTGCCCGAGGAATCGTCGGCGCGGAGCGCGACGCGCGCGGATTCGCCGTCGAAGGCCACGAGTTCGAACTGCCCGAGCAGCGCCTCCTCGCGGGGATTGCGCGCGGCGATCGCCGCGAGGCGCGACTGGAGTTCCGCGAGCGTGCGTGCAGGCTGCTCGACTGCCGCCGGCGCCGTTGCGACGGGCTGCGCGGACGCGCGCGGCGCGGGCGGAGCCGCAGATGCAGAAACAGACGAGGTCGCGGGCGTCGGCGCCGACGCGATCGCCACCGCGGGGGTCCGGGCCGGCCCCGGTGCGCTGCGCGCGCCGGGGTCACCTGCTTTTTTTGAGTCGGCCCCTGCACCGCCACCGGCGAGGAGCGCGGCGCCCGCCGCGAAGCGCTTCGAGAGCGCGAGGCGCGCGAGGCACGCGTCGTAGAGGGCGCGCGGCGCGCTCGAACCTCGCGCATTGCGCGCGGTCGCGTCGCAGAGGGCGATCGCATGGGCGGCGAACGCCGCGTCGGCCGACGCCGCGAGCGCGAGCACGCGATCGCGCATCGACTGCGCGACCTCGAGAAGATCGCTCTCGCCGCCAGCCGCCGCGGCGACGAGCACCCAGCGGAAGCGCTCGGCGAGAAGCTCGAGCGCCTGCTCGACTCCGCTCCCCCGCTCGAGCAGCCGCGCGCCGTGGCGCAGCGCGTCGCCCGGGTTCTCGGCGACGCAGGCCTCGATGATCGAGAGCAGGATCTCGTCGTCGGGAAGGCCGAAGACATCCTCGAGCACCTTCGCGTCAACGCGCCCGTCGGTGGCCGCGAGCAGCCGATCGAGAAGCGACAGGCCATCGCGCATCGAGCCGTTCGCGAGGCGCGCGACCGCGAGCAGCACGTCCTCAGTCACCTCGATGCGCTCGCCCTTGGCGACGGCGCCGAGGTGCGCGGCGATCTGCTTCGTCGGGATGTTGCGGAAGTCGAAGCGCTGGCAGCGCGACTGGATCGTCTGCGGGACCTTGTGCGGCTCGG
>Ga0315906_10002032_pt1 | contig 29110 bp, 21 predicted proteins | sample LakEriMetagenome_4_FD_203526 | JGI IMG/M metagenome (GOLD analysis project Ga0315906, IMG submission 203526) | Freshwater fungal communities from buoy surface, Lake Erie, Ohio, United States - Buoy 2 MA122 | ecosystem: Environmental > Aquatic > Freshwater > Lake > Lake biofilm | place: USA...
ATTTGGCTTTGTATTGAGCTATTTGTATTAATTGTATCCGCCTGCGGGTCGAGCTGTTTCACCAATACATTCCATTCGCTGTCCGTTGGCACATGCCAGCCCGTAGGGCATACACCCCTGGGGTCGGCCACTGCATACCAGTTGTACAACTTGCCATAGATGTTGTTGTACTGGCTGCTGTCGTTATAATAAGCCCAGGCGCCTTGGGTGGTGTATTGCCATTGGGTGTTGTTCAAGTTTGTGGGTATCAAATCGCCGTTTTTGTATTTGGTGGTCTTCAGGTTCTCTTGCATCCATTCCTGCGTACCTATCTGCACCGTTTGGTACGTGTTGCCATCGATGTCGGTTACCGTGCCTGTTCCGCCTCCGCCTCCTCCACTGCAAACCGTTACATTATTCATGGTACCATTCGCGGGTATCGTAACGGGCGTGCCTGCTGTAAATGGGTTGGTCGCATACGGATACAGCATGATGCCACTACCGCAGGTCGAAAATGAGAACTGGCCTGCCGCATTTGCAAAATGCACTTGGCCGTTTGCTACTACATATCCGTTTGTTACCGGATTGCCATTGCACACCAGCGTGCCCGTTACTTGCGTAGCTCCTGGTACGGTTACCGCAATGGGATTAAGCGTGGTGTTGGTGCTATAGGGTCCAACACTTTGGGTAAGCACCGTCGTGTTGGATGCACCGCATGATACTTGTACGGTCATGGTGAAGCTTTGACCTGCCGGCACCCAGCCGCTGAATTGACCTTGCGCATTGGTGTAGTCCGATGCCGTGCCGCTCGTTTGACTGTTGAGGGTTACCGTAGCGCCCGGTATGGGCTGGCCAGAGGTGTTGGTAATGGTGCCTTGTAGGGTAATCCAGTCGCCAGGAATGTCGCAGTTCCAGAACGAAAAATGGCTCACCTGTGCCACATATTCGCTGCCTTGTTTGGTGGCCGTGCCCTCATGCTTCCAATAACCGTTTTGCTCGTCAAACGACCAAAGGTCGATGGTATTTGGTGCCGTGGCCTGTTGTTGCGAAGCAATGGGGAAACGGACGGTGGCTGTTTGTCCCGAGTCCAATTGCAGGGGTTGTCCGGCGTTGTCGGTAAGCTCTGCCGCCACCATGCCGTAGGACAGCAATCCGCGGCTCTGGTTGCTTTGTACCCCTATCAAATTGCCCGGCATTTCCTCAGAGAAGTTGTCGCTCTGGGTATCGATGTGCCTAATGGCTACCCGCACCGTGCCATTGTATGGCGCGTTGTTTTTAACGATGCCGTTGGCGGGCAGGGTTACCGAAGCGGTAGAGGTTTGGTCGTTTATGGTGGCGCCACTCGAGGAGCTTACAGAGCCATCAGGCGTATTGGAAAGCAATCGTATGTTCACCCTGTTGCCACCGCTCAACGGCACGAAGCTGCGCGAGCCCGGGAAGTAGCCTTGCTTGGCTACTTTCACATAACCTAAATTTTGGAAAGCATTGAAGTCGTTGATACGAAACACCCCTTGCGCATCGGTAGTGGCGGTGCTACCACTTGCGTTCACCGTGGCGCCTGCAACTGCTGCTCCGTTTTCATCGGTTACCTTTCCGTATACCGAAGCGCTCACCCCTTGTCCCCACAAATCGCTGCTGGGTGGAGGCGCCGGTGCGGGCTCTTCCGCATCGTCTTTTTTACAAGCGACAATGGCGAGGGACAACAGAATGGATAGGGCAAGGAGTTTTCTCAACATGGGTTGGGTAGTTTACGCAATGTTACAAATTTGATTGGTAATGGTCAATTCGGGAAGTAGCTGGCTACATCAGTACCCATTTAAAAAAACAGAATCTTAAATTCACTTGGGTGCAAGACTTACATTTGGTAATTTTAACAACTTAAACCACCATCGAATGATCATCTATAATGTAACAGTCAACATTGAAAATGCCGTGAAAGACGAATGGCTTCAATGGATGCAGGAAACCCATATTCCTGATGTTATGGCTACCGGATTATTTATTGAAAATCGAATATTGAGACTCATTGGAGATGAAGATTCGGGGGGCACCACCTTTGCTATTCAATACACCGCGAAAAACATGGATGATTATTTGCGTTATCGGGATGAGTTCGCCCCTGCGTTGCAAAAACACGCCATGGATCAGTTTGGCGAAAAATTCACAGCCTTCAGAACACTGCTCGAAACCGTTTGAACATGCTTGTGCGCAAAGGCCTACTTGTGCTCTTGTTTATCCCATGCTTCGATGCCCCATTGGCATTCGGACAAGAATTGGCCAAAGACATTTACTTAAAGATGATGTCAGCGATGGTCAAAGTCAAAACAGCAACTTTTACCATTGAGCTTCAAGAGCGAATTTACGGCAAGATGCACTCCGGTATACACCATGTGAAATTACAGGCCTCCAAGCCACTCTGCATTTACCTCAAAAGCGTGAAGCCCGATGCAGGTGCTGAAGTGTTATACATAGAGGGCGCCAATGACAACAAAGCACTGGTGCATCCTAACAGCTTTCCTTTCATTAACCTCAACCTTTCACCCGACAATCCCCTTCTGAGAAAGCACCACCATTACACCATCAGACAAATGGGGTTTGCACATGCACACAGTATCATGCGCTATTACGAGAATGCGGAAAAAGATCGCTTCTACAGCAAATTAAAAGTGACTTCGGAGCCCAATTACTATATCCTGGAAATAGACAATGATGAATTCGGCTTCATCAATTACAAAGTCAACAAAGGAGAAAACATCACATCCATCGCCAAAAAATTCCATGTGAATGACCAAATGATTCTTGAATTAAATCGCAAGATTTCAGGTTTCAACGATGTATCTGCAGGAACCGTACTGACCATTCCCAACACCTTCGCCAAACGCATTGTGATGCATGTGGACAAAAAATCCATGCTTCCCATCAGACAATTCATTTACGACTTAAAAGGCCTTTACAGCCAAGTGGAGTTCAAATCCCTTCGCGTGAATCCCGCCTTAACGGAAGAGGATTTCAGCAAAGACAACCCCCAATACGGATTTTGAACATGTCGGCCATCAAACCACTCAAAGCCCTCGGGCAACATTTTCTCAAAAGCCGAGAAACTTCTATGGCCATAGCCCAGTCGCTCTCGAGTGAATCTATCATGGGTCCGGTATTGGAGATCGGGCCAGGAACAGGCATTCTCACCGCCGCACTCCTCGAATCGGGCGCTACCAACCTCCATTGCGTAGAAGTGGATGAAAGGTCGGTAGATTACCTCCACTCCCACTTTCCAGAATTGAGAGGACGCATCCATTTGGCCGACTTCCTACATGCCGACTTGGATTTCATGGGAACTGGCACATTCGCTGTGATAGGTAATTTCCCCTACAACATTTCTTCTCAAATTCTCTTCCGGGTGCTGGACATGTTTAAAAGGGTACCAGAACTCGTAGGCATGTTTCAAAAAGAGGTAGCCATGCGCATTGCCTCTCCTCCCGGCAACAAAGATTACGGCATTTTGAGCGTGCTGCTACAAGCCAGATACGATATTGAATACCTGTTCACCGTGCCACCATCCTCTTTCGATCCTCCACCGAAAGTGGATTCGGGAGTCATACGAATGCGATTGAGACCTAACCACAACTTAGGTTGTGATGAGGTCTTCTTCAAAAAGGTGGTTAAGACCGCATTTAACCAAAGACGAAAAACCATACGCAATTCAATCAAGTCGCTGCTCCCCCCCGACCCTGGACAAATACCCTATTTAGACCGCCGCCCCGAGCAGTTGCACTTCACCTCGTTCGTAGAGCTCACCAATGCGCTGGATCCTTCTTCCCGCCATTGATATGCAATCCCAAAAAAACTACCTTTGCGCAGCATTCGAGGCTTGTTAGGTGAGGTTACTGAATGAACAAAGGCTGCTGCCCGGAAATGTCGAGAGACGCCAATGGGTAGAACAGGCATGGTCGGAATAAGGCTTTGCATAAGGCAGCTTTCCCGAAGAGGGAATAAGTCATTCTGAACTAAAACTAAACGAGGGGCTTTCGATAAATGGTTGATGCGGTCATTCGCTTCAACTCATTGCAAGCCTCTCCGGGTGCAATTGAGCCATGGAGAATATCAAGAACAACACCGACATCAAGGAATTACTTGAGTCCCGCAACCAAGCGGGATTGAAGGCGTTGTTGGAATTGTGGCTCCCCGACGAATTAGCCATGCTTTGCCAAGACCTGTCAGCAGATGACATGCTGGTGGTATTCATGGCCATCGATAGGGAACGCGCTTTTCAAACCTTCGAGAATCTAGATACCAGTGATCAGCGAGGCTTGGTTGACATCCTACCCAATCGATTGCTGGCACTCATCCTAAACGACATGTCGGCGGATAACCGCACCGCCCTACTCGAGGAACTCGAATCGGAACAGCTCAATAAACTACTCAAGCTACTTACCCAGAAAGAGCGGGCCGTTGCACTATCGCTTTTGGGCTATCCGGAGAACTCCATAGGACGACTCATGACGCCCGAATATTTCACCATAGGAAAGGATTGGAGCGTCCAAACAGTACTCAACCACATCCGTGAAAACGGTGAAAGCAGCGAAACACTAGACATTCTGTATATCGTTGATGAAAAAGGTTTGCTTATCGATGATATCAAAATCGGAGAGATTCTCTTGGCACCACTTGGCACGAAGGTGTCTGAGTTGATGGACGGCAAGCGTATTGCACTTTTGGTTACCGATGACGAAGAAGTGGCCATCAATGTGTTTACCGAAAACAACCGCGTAGCGCTCCCTGTAACCGATTCCAACGGCTTGTTGCTGGGTATAGTTACCATCGACGACATCCTGGAGCTGGCGAAAAAGGAAGACACCGAAGATATTCAAAAGCTCGGGGGTGTTGAAGCCTTCGAAGAGCCATATATGGATGTACCTGTTTGGAAGATGATAGGCAAACGGGCTCCCTGGCTGGTGATTCTGTTTTTCGGTGAGCTTCTCACCGCTTCGGCTATGGCCTTTTTCGAACATGAAATCGCACAGGCCGTGGTATTGGCGTTGTTTATTCCACTCATCGTATCAAGTGGTGGCAACTCCGGCTCACAAGCTGCCACGCTGATCATCCGCGCCATGGCGCTCGGTGAAGTTACCACCCGCGACTGGTATCGTATCATGCGCCGGGAATTGATTTCAGGCATGTTCCTTGGCATCATGCTGGGAACACTTGGCTTCATCCGCATCGCAGCATGGACCGCTTTCACCGATGTATACGGCCCACACTGGCTCTCTGTAGCCTTCACCATCGGATTTTCACTCACCGGTGTGGTTCTATGGGGAAGTTTGATGGGGTCTATGCTTCCGCTGATATTGAAACGCCTCGGGGCCGATCCCGCTACATCATCTGCACCATTCATCGCCACACTGGTGGATGTTACCGGATTAATCATTTATTTTAGCATGGCAGCCATGCTTTTGAGTGGCACACTCCTATGACCAATCCAAAAGGCAGCGTATTGTTCATCGACACCGTTCATCCTTTTTTACAGGATGCATTGACGCAGCATGGGTTCACTTGCGTGGATGCCTATGAGTTGTCGAAAGAAGACATCATGCAGCAATGGAGCAACCATGCAGGCATTGTCATTCGAAGCCGATTCAAAATCGATTCCGCATTTTTGGAAGCAGCCTCCGGATTGAAATTCATTGCCAGAGCCGGTGCAGGAATGGAAAACATTGATGTGGCAAGCGCCCAATCCAAAGCTGTGGCATGCATACATGCACCTGAAGGCAATCGCAACGCCGTAGCCGAACAGGCATTGGGCATGTTGCTGATGTTGAAAAACCATCTTTTACGCGCCGACCGAGAAGTACGGGATGGTGTTTGGCTTAGGGAAGAGAACCGCGGAACAGAACTGGAAGGAAAAACCATTGGCATCATCGGGTTTGGAAACACCGGAAGCTCGTTTGCACGGAAGCTGCAGGGTTTTGATATGAATATACTCACTTACGACCCTTATGTGAGTATCGACAAAAACTCGTTTCCAAATGTGAAGCAGGTTTCATTGTCTGAAATTTTTGAGCAGTGTGATATCCTATCTCTACATGTACCGCTTACCGAAGAAACGCGCGCCATGGTGGATGGTGATTTTCTATCTAAATTCAAGAAAGCGATCAGTCTCATCAATACTTCGCGTGGAAAAGTAGTAGATACTGCAGCGCTGGTGGAAGCCATGAAATCGGGTAAAGTAACGGGTGCCGCCTTGGATGTGATCGAGTATGAGAGTGTTTCGTTTGAAAACCTCGATGCATCAAAAATGGCTGAACCGTTGCGCTATCTCATCAACAGCGACCGAACCGTGCTATCGCCCCACATCGCAGGGTGGACACATGAATCGCACTTGAAGATTTCGGTGGTATTGGCGGAAAAAATTATCAAGCTGTTCCCTTAGGAGCGGCTCCTTTCAGCACGAAATAACCGGCAACACCCGCAACCACCGAACCGCAAACAATACCGATTTTGGCATGCTCCATCATCGGTCCACCAGGAAATGCGAGTCCCGCTACGAATAGCGACATGGTAAATCCGATTCCAGCCAACAACCCCGCTCCCATAACATGCCGTTGATTCATTCCGGTAGGCAGCGGCGACCAACCTGCTTTTTGAAACAGCCAAACAGTTCCTGCCACACCTATAAACTTTCCAAGTAATAGTCCCACAAAGGAACCTATTGAAACCGGGTGCAATAAACCTTCGGCAAAATCGGAACCGATAACAAACCCGGCATTGCACAAGGCGAAAATGGGCATGATCAGCAGCGCCACGAATGGATGCAGCATGTGTTCCAATCGCTGAAGCGGTGTAAGTGCGTGTTTCGATGCTGTTCTGATGTCCTCCAGCAGATGTAGCTGCTCCTCCGTAACAGTGGGCTTTCCATTGGGGATGGCCGCGCGGAATCCATCCATAAGCTTATCCATTTTTTGAATGTAATCGACTTCCGGCAGTTTTACATTGGCTGGAATGGTGAATGCAGCCAGTACGGCAGCGATGGTGGGATGCACACCTGACATCAGGAATGAAAGCCATAGTCCGCATATACTGAATACAGCATAGAAAGTTGTATTTCGCACACCCATGCGGTTTGCAATCATCATCAAAACGAGAATGACACCTGCAACACCCAGGCTCATCATATTGATGTCGGAAGTATAGAAGAATGCGATTACCAACACCGCACCTATGTCATCGGCTACAGCCAAAGCGGTAAGAAACACTTTCAATGACAAAGGCACTCTGTTACCAAGTAGGTGTAAAACACCCAATGCAAAGGCAATGTCGGTAGCCATAGGTATACCCCAACCCTCTGCTCCTTCTCCTCCACCGTTGAAACCTACATAGATGAGAGCTGGAAACAACATACCTCCAAGGGCAGCGGCCACTGGTAACATGGCTTTGCGCGGATCACTCAGTTCTCCAGCGATGACCTCTCGCTTCAGTTCCAGTCCAACGACGAAGAAGAATATGGCCATCAAGCCATCATTGATCCAATGGTGAATGGATTTTGAAACCGACAAGCCGCCCAGCGATATGCCGAATGGTGTTTCCAGTAGATGGTGAAAGCTGTGCGCCAACGGGGAGTTGGCGATAACAATGGATAAAATGGCGCTCAGGAAAAGTATAGCGCCTGCGAGTCTAGAGTCGCTCCAAAACGATTTGGTCTCCAATGGCTCTTCTGAATTCATAATTCAAAGAAAAGACAAAAACGGCAAACGGTAAACTTTATCACACCTCAATCGCAGAATAAAAAAAAACGACCCCATTAAGGAGTCGTTTGTAGGTGTTAACATTGAGGTTTATTCGAAGTAGGTACGAAGCAGTTTGCTGCGCGAGTTGTGACGAAGGCGTTTGATGCCATTGTCTTTGATTTGGCGAACCCTTTCACGGGTCATATCAAGCTTCATGCTTATTTCCTCAAGGGTGTGAGCGCGCGAATGACCGATGCCGTAGAAAAGTTTCAGTACATCGCTCTCTTTGGAAGGAAGTGTGTTCAGTGAACGAATGATATCCTGTTGCATCGATTCGGCAATCATCTCTGTATCGGCAGATGGGGAGTTCGGGTTCGACAACACATCCAACAGGTTGCTCTGGTCGTCTTTGCTATCGAAGGGTGCATCCACCGAAACGGCACGGCCAGATACTCCGAGTGTATCGGACACCTGCTCTTCGGTCATTTCAAGAATTTCAGAAAGCTCTTCGGCGCTTGGTTCACGCTCATACTTCTGCTCGAGTTGCACAAAAGCTTTTTTGATTTTGTTGAGGGCACCCAACTTATTTAAAGGCAGACGAACGATACGAGCTTGCTCGGCCAAAGCCTGTAGGATCGACTGACGGATCCACCATACGGCGTAGGAAATGAATTTGAAGCCTTTGGTTTCGTCAAACTTCTTAGCGGCTTTGATAAGTCCTAGGTTTCCTTCGTTGATCAAATCCAACAAACTCAAGCCTTGGTTTTGGTATTGCTTGGCTACAGAAACTACGAAACGGAGGTTGGCACGAACCAGTTTGTCAAGTGCTGCGGCATCTCCTTCACGGATGCGCTGGGCCAGGATTGGTTCCTCGGCGGGGGTAATCATTTGCTCGCGACCAATTTCCTGGAGGTATTTTTCCAGAGAGGCGCTGTCGCGGTTGGTAATGGATGGGGTTATTTTGAGCTGTCTCATCGATCAGATTGGTTTACAAGTGTGTGGTTGAAAATGGGGAACAAAGTTAGTGCCAAATGGTTTCTCTGCCAAACGATTCTTAATCCTTTTTTGCAAAGATGGACTAATCCATTCCCTATTACATAGATACGAAAAACAAACGACATTATTGAATTTGACTTCAAATATTTTTCAATTGGCTATCAATGGTCTTATGGGGATTCGCAAAAATGAATTTGACTTTATTTGAAACTGTCTTTAAACATGAGATGTTGTACTTAAATCATATTCGCATTCTCAACTTGTATTTATCTTCTCAATCCATTACTTTCGTGCTATCTAAAAATCAATGACTTATATTGATAAAACCATGACAAAAAGAACCCAAATCAATTCGATCATTTTTGCATTATCCCTACTCGGATTTTGTTTAACCTCGGAAGCATTCGGTCAATCGACTTCCTACACTTTGCCCAAAGGGGTAACCCAATCCGACATGGAATCGGGGGTGATTATTTTCAAATTGAAGTCCGAGCACCGGGCTCATGCCAGAGTTAGCAGCGTGGATTTGCAACCGTTAAACACGGTTTTGGGTCAAATTGGCGCATCTGCCATCCAAAAAGTGTTTCCTGCCAAATCGGCACCTGCGGTTGAACGCAATGCATTGGGGCAGAAAATGGTAGATCTATCGTTGATTTATCAAATCCAATACAACCAAAACATTCCGGTTGAGAAGGCTGTGAACGCCTTGTTGCGCACAGGCCTGTTGGAATATGCCGAGCCAAAATTTCTCCCAAAACTGCTCTTTACCCCAAATGACCCAAGTCTTGCACAACAATACCATCTAACCAAAATCCAAGCCTTCACGGCGTGGGACCTTGAGCAGGGAGACACAAGCGTGGTCATAGGTATAACCGACACAGGTGGAGATTTGGACCACCCCGATATGGTGGCGAACATGAAAATCAACTATAACGAGCCCGTTGATGGAATCGACAACGATAACGATGGCTATGTCGATAACTACCGGGGATGGGATTTGGGTGAAAATGACAATAACCCGAGCGTTTCTGCAACAAACAACCACGGAAGCCATGTAGCAGGATGCGCCGCTGCTGTTACCAACAACAATGTAGGTGTGGCAGCTCCAGGTTTCAACTGCAAATACATGTCGGTCAAAATATCCAATGCCAGCGGTTCGTTGACCAAGGCCTATGAAGGTATCACCTATGCCGCCGATGCGGGATGCCAAATCATCAACTGTTCTTGGGGTGGTCCCGGAGGCGGATCATTTGGACAAGATGTGATCGACTACGCCACCATCAACATGAACTCTTTGGTGATTGCTGCCGCAGGCAACGACAACAATGAGAACAACTTCTACCCTGCCTCTTATCGATATGTTTTGTCTGTTGCCTCCACCGGTAACAACGACAGCAAATCATCTTTTTCCAACTACGGACCTTTCATTGATGTATGTGCGCCAGGGTCCAATATTTTCGCTGCCCAATCGAACAACGCATACCAAGCTCAAAGTGGAACTTCCATGGCCTCTCCGGTAGCGGCGGGAGCAGCAGCTATCGTAAAAAGTTATTTCCCTAGCTACACAGCCTTGCAAGTAGGCGAAAAGCTCCGCGTAACTTGCGATAACATCTACGGTGCAACCGGTAACAGCGCTTATTTGAACAAACTTGGAAAGGGAAGGATCAACATGTTCCGTTCCCTTACAGTGAGCAGTCCTTCGGTAAGGATTCTCGATGTTGAATCCACCGACAACAACGACGACGCATTCGTTGTTGGCGACACACTTCGAATTACCGGCGACATCACCAATTACCTCGATCCTACCACCAATCTCACCATCACCCTTTCGACCACATCCACCTGGGTGACCATCATCGACAACAGCACAACCGTGGGTGCCTTGGGAACTTTGGCCACCACCAACAACAACGCGGATCCATTCCTCGTGCGAATCAATCCCAATACACCCTTGAATACCAAAGTTACCTTCCGATTCAACATTACCGATGGCGCCTACACAGATGTGCAGCTTTATGATGTTGTGCTGAATGTGGATTACATCAATGTAACCATCAATCAAGTGGCCACAACCATCACCAGCAAGGGTCGTATTGGTTACAACGGAACCGGACAAACTGAAGGTCTGGGCTTCAACTACGGTGGCGAAAACCTGTTGTATGAAGCCGGATTGATGATCGGAAAATCATCTTCCGCCGTTTCCGACAATGTTCGTAACGATACCGGAACAGATGAGGACTACCAATCCACCCAAGTGGTACAAAAATTAATGCCCACCGTACAGTCCGAGTTCGATTTATTCGGAAAGTTCAATGATGCACCCTCCACTTCCCCACTACCTGTGTTGGTTTCGCACAAAGCACTCGCTTGGAGCACTCCTGGTGACGACAAGTATGTGATTGTGGAATACACCATCAAGAACACCTCTACCGGCACCTTGAGCAATTTGCATGCGGGTATTTTCGCCGATTGGGATATTCAGGATTATAGTCTAAACAAAGGAAATGAAAATGCATCTCTGAAAATGGGATATGTGTACAACACCACTGCTACCGGTTTGTGGGCTGGTATCAAATTGCTGTCCAGTACACCTTTCAAGCACTATGCCATTGACAACATCGCGGGTGGCGGTGGAGCCAACCTTTCTGATGGCTACAACACTGCTGAGAAATTCACAACCTTGTCGACAAACCGCGCGACATCAGGCGGTACCGGCAGCGGTAACGATGTGATAGATGTGGTAAGCACAGGTCCTTTCACCATTCCTGCCGGCGACTCTGTTCGTGTGGCTTTCGCCCTGATTGCCGGCGACGATTTGAACGACTTGAATACCAGCGCAGGTAATGCACAAATCAAATATGATGGCTTGTTCACTGCACTGAGTGAGAATCCAAGCCAATCCACCTCCTTCCAGATCGTTCCTAATCCAGCACAGAACCAGATTCAAATACTGACACCCGACAATGCTTCGATTGAGGAAACAAAAATCATTGATCTTGCCGGAAGAACCGTTCTCGACAACAAATCTGGCGAGAAAACAGTAGATGTATCCTCGCTGCCTGCGGGATCCTACCTGATTCAAGTTACCAGCAACGGATCAATTTCAACATCAAGGTTTATTAAGCAGTAATGAGTGCTGCTAATTTTAAAAACCCGCCCCAAAAGGCGGGTTTTTTTATACCCTTAATAAGTCGCTGACTTTATACAAGTTCGTAAATTCGCATCCATAAAATCAGACATCAATGGGATTGAAAGGAATTATTGCTGTGAGTGGCATGCCTGGGCTTCACAAGGTAATTGCACAAAACAAGGCGGGCTTCATCGTAGAGGCCTTATCCGATAAGAAAAGACAACCTGTTTCTGCAACGCAGCGCATCAGCATGTTGGACGACATAACGGTTTATATGTTGGAAGAGGATATTACCTTGAAAGAGGTTTTTCTGAAGATGAAGGATTATGCGGACAAAAATCAAATGCCCGATCCGAAGGGAGATGAGAAGTCATTGCGCAAATGCTTTGGCGAAATCGTATCCGGATTCGACTCTGAGCGCGTTTACACCTCTGACATCCGAAAGATGTTCGCATGGTACCAATTGGTAAAAGATGTGGTAGCCATTCCTGACGAGGAGGAAAATGCCGAAACTTCAGAAAAAAGCAACGACAGCAAAGAATCCTGATTTAACACAACCATGAGCAACAACGCATCCGCTTTGCAAATACCAGACAAGTTGGTCAGGCACTACCTTCCTGCCGCCATCAAGGTTGAAAATTGGAGCGATGTGGAAACCTATTTCGAGGAGCTGCTAAACAGATCTATCCAATCACCTGCCGAATTGCGTCAGTGGTTGCTCGATCGTTCAGAGCTCGAGTCTTTCTTACAAGAGGATGTCGCATGGAGGTATATCCGGATGAGTTGCGATACAGCATCTGAATCTTACAAGCAGTCGTTCCACTTTTTCGTTTCCGAGATTGAACCCAGAATGGCTCCCTATTCAGATAAACTGAATCGCAAGCTACTTGAATCGGAACATGTGAATGGCTTAAAGGATCCCCGTGTTGAAATCATGGTTCGAAGCATCCGTAAGCAGGTGGAAATTTTCAGGGAGGAAAACATCCCGTTGATCACCGAACTGCAAAAGAAAGAACAAGAGTTTTCGGCCATCACCGGAGCAATGACCGTTGAAGTGGAAGGACAAGAGATGACTTTGCAACAAGCTTCGAACCTTCTGAAAAGCACTGAAAGAAGCATCAGGAAAAGTGCTTTCGAAAAAATTTCGAGTCGCAGATTACAAGACAATGAGCAACTTGATAAACTTTTCGACGAACTGGTTTCTCTTCGCCATCGAATTGCTATAAATGCGGGATTTCAAAACTACCGCGATTATATGTTCGCTGCTCTAGGCCGATTTGACTATGGCGTGAAAGATTGCGAGCACTTCCATGAAGCGGTCGCCACCGAAGTGGTTCCACTGTTGGCCGAACTACATAACCGGCGAAAAACCATGCTTGGATTGGATGTACTTCGTCCGTGGGACACTCAAGTACCAACTTCAGGCCGACCAGCGCCGAAGCCCTTCGCTGATGGATCGGATATGATGGAGAAAACCATCGACTGCTTTTCCAAGATTCATCCTATCGCCTCTAAAAGCATGGAACTGTTGCGTGAATTGAATCACATCGACTTAGACTCCCGGAAAGGAAAGGCGCCCGGAGGTTATAACTACCCTCTATACGAGTCGGGTGTTCCTTTCATTTTCATGAACTCGGCTGGGTCAGTGGTAGATCTCACCACTATTGTTCACGAGGGCGGTCATGCCATTCATTCGGTACTCACACGCGATTTGGATTATGTGCCGTTCCGCAATGTGCCTTCTGAAATAGCTGAATTGGCCTCCATGTCGATGGAACTGATTTCGATGGAGCATTGGGATCGATTCTTTAGCAACGAGCAGGATCTTGCAGATGCGCGACACGAGCAACTCGAACAATCTGTTTTCGCGCTGCCTTGGATTGCCGCCATCGACCAGTTCCAACATTGGATTTACACCAATCCGGAACATACTGCGCAAGAAAGAAAAAATAAGTGGCGATCCATTTACCAAACCTTCTCCTCTCCTATAGTGGATTTTTCAGGCTACGAGGATGTTTTCGATTACACTTGGCAGAAACAAATTCATTTGTTCCAATATCCGTTTTACTACATCGAATATGGCATAGCCCAACTCGGTGCGTGGGCCGTATGGCGAAATTATGTGAACCAGCCAGCACTAACCATACAACAATACCTTCAAGCGTTGCGCTTGGGTTATACGGCCGACCTACCCACCGTATATCAAACCGCCGGCGTCAGATTCGATTTTTCGAAGGATTATGTGCGGGAACTGGCCCGCTTCCTGATGGATCAGCTGTCCAAAGATTAGGTGGAACTGCAACATTTTCAGTAGATTTCGAGTAAAACGGCAAGGAAAATTCCGGCATGGAAGCATGTTGGCATGAATTCGTATGCAGATATCTGAAATTCAGTAAATTAAAACAAAAACAGCAACCCTGTTATCAGGAAAAAAGAACCTTTTGAAACCAGGAATCGACATAAATGCCGCGCTTGAAAAGGCCAAATCGGAGGGCTTATTGCACTCCAGAAGCCTTTTGGTGATGGCTGCCATGAGCTATCTCTGGTTGGCTGGATATGTTTTTATAAAGGGCGAACCAGGCAACCAGATGCTGATGGTTGGAGCCTTGTTGACCGGACTGGTTGCTTTGGTAACAGCCGGATTAACCATGGTATCGAGGACGCTTCGAGAACACCATGCACACACTGCATCGGTGTTTTTCGTTTTGCATTCCCTGTTCCCGGTGTTCTTTATGTGGGAAATGACCGATCGCAATCCAGGAGTCATTTTTATCATCCTGTTTGCATTGGTGGCCATATTTCAACTATCGGCACTTCGATTCATTATACTGCACAACATCCTGCTGTTCCTTTCGCTCATCTTCATTCACTTCACAGGAAAGTCTTCCTCCTTGGAAATCCCCCCGATGTTGTTCTTCGGTTCACTTATCCTATCTACCGGAGCTGCAGGAGTATTACAATATTACCGTTTGGGGAAACAGCGCAAAGAGGAAGAGCAGCGACTGATTGCAACTGGATTAATTAGCACAACTGACGATGCATGGATGTTATTATCGATGCCAGGTTGTGTTATCAGATATGCTGGCAGGCTGGCCGTAAAACAATTCAAGCTCAACCAATCCACAAACGGTGTTTCAGGCTTGCTCGATTTGCTCGAAGGTGTGAATGAAGCCGACATCCGTCAACTGGCATCAACGCAAGCGAAAACCTCCAAGACTATAACCTGTCGAAAAACCACTGGTGAAACATTCAGATCGGTTATCGAGTGCATGGACCTCGGAACCGAATACCAATTTGTTTTTTGCAGGTTCTCTAATGAAACAATGGCCGATACCATGGAGGGTAAAACCCTTCAAACGGCTATGCGATACCGTTACTATCTTAATCTTACCGATGAGGGAATCATTCTCTGCGATGTGGATGGCCGCATCGGCCTCATCAACAGGGTTGCTCAGGATTTGCTTGCTCTCGACACCAACGAGAACCATACCGCCAGGTACCTCCGCGAAATCACACCCTCGGTGGTATGGATCAAGGTTTCGGATTATATGGTAACCGGATTTGCCTTCGAGAAATCGTATGTGATAGAAGATCCGCTTTTCGGAGCCATACAAATGCGTTTGGAACGAATCCACGACCTATTCGATGGCTCAGAACAGATATTCATTAGACTCAATCGCCATACGCAGGAGCGTAACAGCGAAACTACTGCCATCACCGAATATGCTGATGGAGCCCATGTGGCTGTGGTTTCAACCGATCTCCAGGGTGCCGTGCTCAGGGCCAACGAATCCTTCTGTAAACTCACAGGGTACAGTGCTTCCGAGTTGTATGAAATGGGGCTGCTTCGCATCGTTCACCCCAGCGACTGCGATTTGTTTGAGAAGCACTTAACATCGGACAACCAAGAGACCGAGGTGCGAATCATCAGTAAGAATGGAAAAACACGACATGTTCGAATCACCACCAGGCCGCTTGCCGATGACCCTACCAAAGGCGTGTCGATTACTGTTGTTGATGTTTCTGGTTATGTGAACTCCAACGATTCGCTTGCCCAAGCTGTATCCAATGTTCAAGCCGTGGTCGAGAATTCTGATGATACGATTTTTTCGATGGATTTCAACTACCGATTCACTGTGATGAATTCGGCTTGTGAGAAAGAGTTTGGAAAACGAACCGGACACACTCCTGTTACGGGAGACGACCTGCGATGGTATTTGAACGAACAGCAAGCGCAGATATGGGGAGACATGATGACTCAAGCCTTGTTGGGTAACAAGGTTCGATTCGAAGAGAACTTCACCTACAATATGGGCGAAGAACACCACTTCGAAATATCATTGAATCCTATTCATACAGATGAGAAAACCATCTCTGGCATCTCTATTCATATGCGGAACATCACCGAACGAATCCGCTATGAGAGGCAAATCATGGATGCCAAAGAGGCTGCCGAAAAAGCCACTAAAGAGAAGTCGGAATTCTTGTCGACCATGAGCCATGAAATCCGAACTCCTCTGAACGGATTGCTGGGTATGACCGAGCTGCTGATGACCACTCCGCTATCGGGTAAGCAAAAAGAGTTCGCCGACTCCATCCGCCTGAGCGGAGAAGCACTGCTATCGGTTATCAATGACATTTTGGATCACTCCAGGATTGAGTCGGGAAAAATGGAGTTTGAAGAGAAACCGTTTGAACTGCGGTCCTGCATACTGGATACATTCAATATCGTTGCCCTCAAAGCAAAGGAGCAAGGCAATAAGTTAAGTTATAAAATCGACGAGTTCCTTCCATCCTATTTCAACGGCGACAAAGCCAGGATCAGACAGATCTTGGTTAACCTTGTAGGGAATGCGGTCAAGTTCACCAAGGATGGACAAATTGGCGTTAAGGTAACCGGACACAAGACCGAGCAAGGCGATTGGGAGCTGCAATTCGATGTATCGGATACAGGTATCGGTATGACCGAGGAACAAACCAAAAAAGTATTTGAATCCTTTACCCAAGCCGATCCCTCCACTTATGCGAAATATGGTGGTAGCGGACTAGGACTCTCCATCAGTTCACGATTAGCAGCGCGCATGAGAGGACGCGTTTGGGTGGAGAGTGAACTTGGAAAAGGTTCTATCTTCTCCTTCACCATCCGCTTGAAACCCTTGTTGGAAGGCGAATACACCGATGACCATGCACCTGTGCAGACCAAGGCTGCTACTCCTGCGAAAGAGAACAGAGCATCCGGAATGGTGGAGAACCTCGCGGCCGACTATCCAATGCGTGTTTTGATTGCCGAAGACAATACGGTTAACCAAACCCTTGCCCGTATTATTTTCCAGCGCCTAGGATACGAGCCGGATATGGCAGAAAATGGACAAGCCGCCGTAGAGTTGGCGTCGCTTCGCAACTACGATATCATTTTCATGGATGTGCAAATGCCCATCATGGATGGTATAGATGCCACCAAAGCCATCGTATCCGCCATCAAACCCGGTGAACACAAGCCTGTAATTGTTGCTATGACCGCCTATGCCATGGATAGCGATCGCCAAAAATGCGAAGATGCCGGCATGACCGACTATTTATCGAAACCGGTAACTATTGACGACATCAGAAGGCTGCTCATCAAACATGGTGAACAAATTGTAAAAGCGAGGTCGATTACGACTCATTCTGCAACAACAACAAGTGAGACAGCTAACTCCACAGGATTTGAATCGGTGGAATTGATAGACATGGCTGCGATTGACCGACTGAAGCAGCTTAGCGATCCGCAAAATCAATTCCTGGTAAAGCTGATCATGTTATTCATAGAGCAATCGGAGACTTCCATTGAGGAGATAAAAGGTCATTTCGAAGCGGGCAATGCCACCCTTACAGCAAAGGCAGCTCACAAACTGAAAGGATCAGCTTTGAATGTTGGCGCCAACAGACTTTCAAAAACCTGTGCAGCCATTGAGCGAAGCGCTATTAACAATGACTTGGTTTCTGTAGCACCATGGGTTGCATCGCTTGAGTCTTGTCAAGAGGCCTCCAGGATAGCGCTGAGCGAGATTGCCAACATCAAATGATATTGACCTCGGGCTCTATTTCTACCCCGAACTTTTCGCGAACACTCGCTCTGATATCTTCCGAAAGGCGCACCACCTCCACTCCTGTTGCACCACCATAATTGACCAGAACTAGTGCCTGGTCTTTGTGCGAACCGGTTTTGCCAACCACCTTGCCTTTCCATCCGCATTGCTCGATAAGCCATCCTGCAGCCAGTTTGAAAGTTTGTGACCCAAAAGGATATGAAACCATATTGGGAAACTCCTTTTTGAGCGTATCATGTGTTGCTGAGGAGACCTCGGGGTTTTTAAAAAAGCTTCCCGCATTGCCAATAATGGCCGGATCAGGAAGCTTGCTACGGCGAATGGCACATACTGCATCACTGACATCCCGGATGCCGGGTTGAACCACTCCCATTCGTTGCAGCTCTTGGGTGATGGCACCGTAGGAAACATGCAGTTGATGTTTGCGCGAAAGCCTCAATGTAACCGAGGTGATTGCGGCAACTCCTTTCATTTCTCGTTTGAATATGCTGTCGCGATAGCCAAAAGAGCACGAACGGGCATCGAATATACGGGAGGTTCCATCTGCAATCATCCTGCTTTCCAACGAATGAAACACATCCTTCAACTCCACACCATAAGCCCCGATGTTTTGAATGGGCGCGGCACCGGTGGTTCCAGGTATCAAGGACAGGTTTTCGATTCCACCAAAGCCTTGGTCGATACACCACAAGACCAATTGATGCCACACGACACCAGCTCCTGCCTTCACCAATACCTCGTCGCCTTGGTCTTCCACAATTTCAATCCCACCTATCTCATCCTTCAACACCACACCATCATAGTCGCGAGTGAAAAGCATATTACTACCACCGCCAAGAATCAAAGGCTTGGCTTGAACGGATTGACAAGACTCCAGCAAACCAACCAAAGTGTCGACATCAGCGAAAGCTGCAAAATAGGATGCTCTTACATCCATGCCGAATGTATTTAGATTTTTGAGCGGGTAGTCCTTATGGAATGGAGCAGCCATACTAACAAAGGTAATGGTGTACCTGAAGATTACTTCAGGCAAAAGTCATTGATATCAACAAGGGAAGGTTGATTAGCTATAAAAGTGCCGTGAGCAAGGAAGGAGCCACACCAAGTATGATGACGAGCACCAACACCAATCCAAGAACAAGCGATTGTCCGGGGCTAAACTCATGCTGAACAGCTTCATGACCTGCGGGTTGATACATGGCCACGATGACTTTGAGGTAGTAAAACACACTGATGGCCGAGCTTACAACAGCAACTACCGCCAACCATCCGTACCCTGCTTGAAGGGTTCCTGCAAAAATGGAGTACTTACCGAAGAATCCTGCCAGAGGAGGAATGCCGGCAATTGAAAACATCAAAACGGTGATGACTAATGCAGGAAAGCGATTCACTTTGGAAAACCCGTGAAGCGAATTGATTTGTTCATTGCCTTTGTTAGTCATATTGGCCACCAGCGTAAAGATGCCGATGGAGGCTATGGAATAAGCAGCTGCATACATCGCTAAAGCGGAGTCGGAATATTCGTTCATGGCAACTACAGCCATCAACATGTATCCTGCATTGGATACACCCGACCAGGCAAGCAACCGTTTGAATGAGGTTTGACGCAGCGCCATGATGCTACCTGCAAGCATACTCAGTGCGGCGAATACCGCCAAAACAGGCGACCACCAAGAGGCTACATCGGAGAAGCAGACACTGAATAAGCGAAGGAAGGCGGCGAAAGCAGCTGTTTTCACCACGGTAGACATGAATGCGGTGAACGGTGTTGGAGCACCCTCATATACATCAGGAGCCCAGAAGTGGAACGGAGCAGCAGCCACCTTAAATGCCAACCCTACCATGATCATCAAAATACCACCATAGAAGATCGGCGTTAATGTACCCTGCTTTTCGGCAACAACTCCTGCGATTGCTTGCAAGCTGAAATGACCGGTGAATCCATAGACCAAAGCGATACCGAACAGCAGAAATCCGGATGCGAAGGCTCCCATCAGGAAATACTTGAAGCCGGCCTCATTGGAGCGTGGCTCCGACTTGTTTGATGCAGCCAACACATACATCGATATAGATAGGATCTCCACTCCGAGGAATAACATAATCAAGTTAGAGAAGCCAGCCATTACCAAGGCACCGCCGAGAGCAAAGGCAATGATGGCGGTGAAATCCGCTTGACGCGGATTGCCAATAAGGAACCCTTCATTCATCATGAACCAAAGCAATGTGGTGAACACCATGATGCCGGAAAAGACAACGGCAAAGTTGTCCATATACAGCATGTCGTTGAAGTAACGCACATCGCCGGACCACTCCATCCCCGTAAGGCCAAGAGCCACCAACAGCACCAGTAGCGTGAGCGGGTATAAGAGTTTGCGGAAATTCAGAATCTCCGAAAGCATGGCCAGTACTCCGACCGCAGTGATGGCTATAAGGATATTCATGTGAGGATTCCGGTTGGGTTATAAGGATTTGGATGTGATGGCTTCCAACGATGGCGCCGCCAGATCCATCAACGGTTTTGGAAATACACCACCTATGATGATCAATGCGCCAACGATAACAAGCAATATGAATTCTGATTGTGTGAGCGGAGTGAAAGTCTGAGACAATACACTAGCTTCACCCAACATGGTTTTGCGATATGCATTAAGCATGTATACAGCTCCCAGGATCACAGACAATCCAGCCACAGCCGCCGTCCAAGCACCATAGTTGTAAATTCCGGAGAGCATCAGAAACTCTCCAACAAAGCCGTTGGTGAGCGGTAATGCCACATTCCCCAGCATTACAAGCATAAAACCAATTGCGAATGGTCTGGATATATGAGCCAATCCACCCATTTCGTTCATACCTCGGTCTTGGAAACGACGCTGCAGAATTTCTGCAACAAAGAACAATCCGATGGCATTCACGCCGTGGCTGATCATTTGATAGGCGGCACCTTGCACAGCCATGGTATCTGCGGTAAGCACAGCGGCAGCTATTAATCCTACATGCGACATGGAAGAGTACGCAGCCATTCGCTTGAAATCGGTTTGAGCCATGGCCATAACGGCTGCATATACAACTCCGATTACAGCTAAACCAACAGCTAGCCACGACCACGAATCAACGGCTTGCGGAACAATGGGCAACACCCAGCGGATAAGTCCAAACAAACCCATCTTCAACATGATTCCCGAGAGCAACATGGTGCCTGCCGACGGGGCGGACACATAGGTGTCGGGCTGCCAGGTGTGAAATGGAAATATTGGGATCTTGATGGCAAATGCAATGAAGAATGCCCAAAACACCCACGACTGCTGTGAATCGGTAAGTGTTAAGGATTGAAGCGAAGTGATGTCGAACGAGTGGGCATCGGGTGTTTGCAGCCATAGCCAGATGAAACCCAACAACATCAATAAACTGCCAGAGAGGGTATAGATGAAAAACTTAAGTGTGATTTTGATTCGATCTTTTCCACCCCATAATAAGCAAATGAACCAGATGGGGATGAGCGCCAATTCCCAGAACACATAAAAGAGAAATCCATCCAATGAAGTAAATACTCCATAAAGAGCGGCCTGCATGAGGAACACCAGCGAATGAAAGTTGCGGAAATCGGTTATGTCGCGTCCGGCTGTGCTGTAAATGATCAAAGGAACCAGCAACGCGGTGAGGAATACCATGAGCATTCCAATACCATCAACACCCACATAAAAGGATATACCCAACTCCTTCACCCAAAACTGATCGAATACGAATTGGTATCCGGCAGCGGGATCCAAGGAAGTCATCTTGATTACGACATCGACTAAGGAGCCAATAGACACCAGCAAACCGGTAAGCATGGCCTTGCGGCTGTCGGGCATGAGCCTCACCAGCAACATGCCTATGAGCGGAACAATGAACAGTGAAAGGATCTGCATGGCCGGTTAGATGAACATTTTTAAGAAGAAGATAACCATGAAAGAGACTACCATGGCGATCATGTAAAATCCAATGGCGCCCGACTGTAAGTGACGCAGCAATCCGGCAAGGTTGTTGGCTAGTGTGCCCATGCCATTGACAATTCCATCGATGAAGCCGTTTTCAATCCATTTGTATCCGATATTGGAAACCGTGCGCAATGGACGGACAATAATGGCATCGTAAAACTCATCCACAAAAAACTTGTTGTGCAAAACCCATTGTAAGCGATTGAGCTGCTCGGGAGCAACGGGCACATGCTTTTCGGTTGCGTAGCGACGGTACGAATACCAGATTACAACGGCGAGGATGGCCAACGAAGAAGCAATCAACACATATTCGAAGGTGTGTGACACATGAAGGTCCTTGTATGCACTCGCCATGGTTGTGATGGGCGACAAGAATCCCGACAACAAATGAGGTGCGTGGAAAATGGTTGGAAGTCCTATGAATCCGCCAACGGTACTAAGCACAGCCAACACGATCAATGGTGTGGTCATGGATGCGGGTGACTCATGAAGGTGTTCCTGCTGATGCTTGGTGCCACGGAAATCGCCGTGGAAGGTGAGGAAGTACAAACGGAACATATAAATAGCCGTCAGCAAAGCGTTGATGCACACCAGAGCGAATATCCAATTGTTGGTCGCAAAAGCAGAAGCAAGAATCTCGTCCTTGGAGAAGAATCCAGCGAATGGAGGAATGCCTGCAATGGCAAGCGTTCCTATCAGGAAGGTCATGTGCGTGATGGGAAGTGCTTTTTTCAAGCCACCCATTTTGCGGATGTCTTGTTCGCCACCCATGGCGTGAATGACGCTGCCCGCACATAGGAACAACAAGGCTTTGAAGAACGCATGTGTGACCACATGGAAGAGTGCGGTGGAATACGCTCCAAGTCCCAATGCCACAAACATCAAACCGAGCTGGCTGACGGTGGAATAGGCCAAAACCTTTTTGATGTCGGTTTGCTTGAGCCCGATGAATGCGGCAGTGAGCGCGGTAAGAACACCAACAACAACAATGAGCTCGGATGCAAACGGCGCCAACACATAAATCACATTCGATCGAACCACCATGTAAATACCTGCAGTTACCATCGTAGCGGCGTGAATCAGGGCCGAAACCGGAGTAGGACCCGCCATGGCGTCGGGGAGCCAAGTGTATAATGGAATCTGTGCACTCTTGCCGGTGGCTCCAACAAACAACAACAATGCTATGGCTGTCAATACAGGAGCACCCATCGACATGGAAGATGCGCCTTCAATTACTTTATCGTAACTCAACGAACCGAAAGTCTGCACCAACAGGAACATCCCCAACAGGAATCCTAGGTCACCGATACGGTTCATGATAAATGCTTTCGATGCAGCCGCATTGTAATTCGCATTCTTGAACCAGAATCCGATCAACAAGTAGGAGCAAAGTCCTACACCCTCCCACCCTACGAACATCATGAGGTAGCCAGAGCCAAGCACCAGCAACAACATGAAGAACACAAACAGGTTCAGGTATGCGAAGTAACGGGCATAGTCGGGCTCATCGTGCATGTAACCCGTGGAGTAGACATGGATCAGGAATCCAACTCCGGTAATCACCAACAGCATGATGATGGAGAGTCGATCCACCATGAATCCGAAGTCCACTTCGAAGCTTCCAACCGCCATCCAGGTAAAGAGCTTCTGGTAGATGACCAGATTGGGATCTGACAAGAGTTGGGTGAATAGGATGATGGAAAGGATGAAGCTTCCAAGCACAGACACCGAAGCAACCATTCCCGACAATCCGCGGGAAACGGCCTTGTTTCCGATTCCGTTAATCAGGAACCCGATCAAGGGCAGTGCTGGTATGAGCCAAATGAGTTGTTCCAAGTTGCTTATCCTTTCAGTTTATCGAGGAAATTGATATCCGTATTTCCTGTATTGCGATAGATCATAACCAATATGGCGAGTCCGACTGCCACTTCAGCAGCAGCCACAGCCATGATGAAGAACACCATCACTTGTCCGCCAGGATCGGAATGCATGGTGGAGAATGCCACGAGCAGCAGATTCACGGCATTCAGCATAAGCTCGATGCACATGAACACGATGATGGCGTTGCGACGGAATAAAACTCCCATCACGCCTACACTGAACATGAAGGCAGCCAGCAGCACATAGTTGTTGATGTGGATGGTATCCAAAATCGATCCCGTCATGACTGGGTTCCTCCCTCCTTTTTACCCAACATGGTTGCACCGATCATGGCGGTGAGGAACAAGAGGGCTGATATTTCAAACGGCAACAGATAATCGCGATACAAAACCATACCCAGCACCTGCACCATTCCGATCTGGCTGTCGAATGCCGGGTTGATGGCAAGTCCTTCGGCGCTCTTGAATACACTGGTGAGCACCAACATCAACAAACCACCGGAAACCACGGCAGCGGTCTTGGCCAAGTTTGATTTCTGCGGCTCCGATTCCTTGTTCAAGTTCAACATCATGATCACATACAGGAACAGTACCATGATGGCACCCGAGTACACGATGATGTGCACCGCGGCGAGAAACTGGGCGTTGAGCAGGATGTAATGTGCTGCAATGGTGAAAAAGCAGAAGATCATGTACAGCACGCTGTAAACAGGCTTCCTGGAGAACACCACCATCATGGAACTGAAGGCGGTAAGGAAGGCAAGCGTGTAAAAAATATACTGTGACATAATCTCTTTCGAAGCGGCGAATTTAAATATTCCTTTCTAGCTGGGAAACTACTTTCATTGGTGACGGTGGGCTTTCAACCTTCCGGAGATATCGACCCGTTTACCGGGATCGGTGGGCTCCACCAGTTGGTCCTTACCGTATATGAATCCATTTCTTTGGTAATCGGAGTTGACGATGCGGTCGGTGAGGAAGATGGCCTCCTTTGGACAGGCCTCTTCGCACAAACCACAAAAGATGCATCGAAGCATGTTGATCTCATACACCGAAGCGTATTTCTCTTCACGATATAGATGCTCCTCGCCTTTTTGGCGCTCTGCAGCCGTCATGGTGATGGCTTCCGCAGGACAAGCGACTGCACACAAACCGCAAGCGGTACAATTCTCACGACCTTGTTCATCCCGTTTAAGCACATGATGTCCACGGTAAACAGGTGAGAATTCGCGTTGCACCTCGGGATAACTGATGGTGGCCTTCTTCTTGAAGAAGTGCTTAAAGGTAATCATCAACCCACCGATGATCGCAGGGAGGTACAACCGCTCCACGAAGCTCATCTTTTTGTTGACTACAACCTTGGACCTATTGGTTAACTGCATTATGGATTCGATTGAGAGATGGAAACAGCGGTGTGCCACAAATCATGCTTCCACATGAGGTAAACGGCGGTGATGACGATGTTGGCCACAGCCAGCGGTATCAACACCTTCCAACCCATGCGCATGAGTTGGTCGTAGCGGAACCTGGGTATCGTCCAACGGATCCACATGAAGAAGAATATAAAGAAGAACACCTTTGCGAAGAAGAGTACCGTGCCCAGGATGGCCAGCATGTTGTGCGACAAGCCAAGGTCGGAAATGAATGGGAAGTTATATCCGCCAAAGAAGAGACACACAATGATTGCTGAGGAGATGAACATGTTGATGTACTCGGCGAAGAGATAAAAGCCAAGTTTCATACTGGAGTATTCGGTGTGGTAACCGCCTACCAGTTCGGTTTCACACTCGGGCAGGTCGAAAGGTGTACGGTTGGTTTCCGCAAAAGCACAAATAAGAAACAGCAGGAAGCCCAAAGGCTGCACAAACACATTCCAATGTCCTCCCGGTTGCTGCTCAACGATCTCACGCACGCTGAGGGTTCCGGTGGTCATCACCAAGGCCACAATGGACATTCCCATCGCCAACTCGTAGCTGATCATTTGCGAGGAGGCACGAAGCGCACCCAACAACGAGAACTTGTTGTTGGAAGCCCAACCACCGATCATGATGCCGTAAACACCCACCGACACAACACCAAAGACATAGAGGATGCCGATGTTCACATCGGTAATCTGCATCACATATTCCTTGCCATCGATGATCAGTGAGCTGCCCCAGGGAATCACCACACCGGTCATGCATGCGGTCATCATGGCCACAGAAGGTCCCAGTATGAACAACACCTTGTCGGCATTTGTGGGGATGATCTCCTCCTTCATGAACATCTTGATGCCGTCGGCCAATGGTTGCAACACACCAAAGGGTCCAGCACGGTTGGGACCTAAACGATCCTGGAAGAATGCCGCCACCTTGCGCTCGGCATAAGTGGAGTACATAGCCACCAACAACGATACCGCGAACACCGCAATCACAAAAATGATTTTAAATATCAAATCGTTCAACTCCATTGGGTACGGTTACTGGGTGTTTTGCTTTTCGCGATGCGCCTTCTCGGCGAGCTCCTTTTGCTTGGAGACATCGATCTTGAGTTGACGCAAGCTCATATAATGGTTCTGTGAAATCACCGAGTGCCTTTCAATGTTACGGGGGCCTTCGATGGTCCAATCGGAAGTATTCTTTGATTCAAAACGACAATCGTTGCAAATGAACGACTCCAACTCACCGTAGCGGTCTTTGCGGCCGGTAACGCGATAAATCTCATTACCACTCATCCATAACGCCACTTTACCACTGCATTTCTTGCAGTCGCGGTGCGCATCCATCGGCTTGGTGAACCACACACGGCTCTTGAAACGGAACGTGCGATCGGTGAGCGCTCCTACCGGACACACATCAATCATGTTACCAGAGAAATCGTTTTCGACCGCATTGGAAATATAAGTGGAGATTTCCGCCACATCGCCGCGGTTGATGACTCCGTGAACACGACCGTCGCACAACTGATCAGCAACTTTCACACAACGATAGCACAGGATGCAACGGTTCATGTGAAGCTTGATCTTGTCGCCGATATCGATCTGCTCGAACTCGCGGCGTTTGAATTCGTACCTCGACTTCGACAAACCATGCTCGTAGCTGAGGTCTTGCAGGTGGCACTCGCCGGCCTGGTCACACACGGGACAATCGAGCGGGTGGTTAATCAGCAGAAATTCAACAACACCTTTGCGTGCCTCGAGCAAATCGGGCGATATGGTATTCTCTACCACCATGCCATCCATCACCGTGGTGCGGCAAGATGCAACCGGCTTGGGCATGGGACGAGGATCGCGCTCGGACCCTTTGGTTACTTTCACGATACATGTGCGGCAGTAGCCACCGCTGGTCTCCAGCTTGCTGTAGTAGCACATGGCGGGAGGCACCACATCACCACCAATCATGCGGGCGGCTTGGAGGATGGTGGTTCCCTCAGGTACTTCGACGGTGATATTATCGATGGTTACTTTCGGCATTTGCGTATCAGATGACGGGTTCCAAATTGTTTACCCTGTAATAATGTCGGATGTCTTTGATGGAAGATGGATTTTTCACATACTCCTCGAACTCGCTGCGGAAATGACGGATGGCACTGGCAACAGGCCAGGCGGCGGCATCACCAAGCGGACAAATCGTTTTACCTTCTATCTTGCTTTGGATATCCCACAAGAGGTCGATGTCTTCCAAGGTGGCGTGACCATCGAGGAATTTATGCAACAGCTTTTCCATCCAACCGGTTCCTTCACGGCAAGGGCTGCATTGACCGCAACTTTCGTGATGGTAGAAGCGGGTGAAGTTCCAAAGGTTTTTCACGATGCTGGTGTCCTCATCCATGACAATGAAACCACCGGAACCGAGCATGGTACCGGAGGCGAATCCACCATCAGCAAGAGATTCGTAGCTCATTAAGCGAGGTTCGCCGTTGGCTGTTTTCAGAAATAGCTCGCCGGGCAAAATCGGAACAGATGATCCGCCTGCAACCACGGCTTTCAACTTCTTACCATTGCGAATTCCACCGCAGTAGTTATCAGAGTACAGGAATTCTTCAGCCGGCAAACCGAGTTCAATCTCATATACACCTGGCTTATTGATGTGTCCGCAAGCGGAAATGAGCTTGGTGCCGGTGCTCTTGCCTATGCCGATCTTGGCATATTCATCACCACCCATGTTCACGATGTGCGGAACAGAAGCGATGGTTTCAACATTGTTTACAACGGTAGGACAACCCCACACCCCTTTGACAGCTGGGAATGGAGGTTTGATGCGTGGGTTGCCGCGCTTCCCTTCGAGCGACTCGATGAGTGCTGTTTCTTCTCCACAGATGTAGGCACCTCCACCAGGATGGACATACAAATCGAGTGAGTATCCGGTACCGAGAATGTTTTTGCCTAAAAATCCAGCTTCATACGCTTCGGCGATGGCTTCCTCGAGTATGTGATACACATACATCATCTCTCCACGGATGTAGATGTAGGAGGTGTTGGCTCCAAGTGCGAAGCTTGAAACGATCATTCCCTCGATGAGGGCATGAGGCAAGTGCGACATCAGATAGCGGTCCTTGAAAGTGCCTGGCTCGCTTTCATCTGCATTGCAAACAAGATAACGAGGCACACCTTCGGGCTTGGCGATGAAGCTCCATTTCATGCCGGCAGGAAAGCCTGCACCTCCCCTACCACGCAATCCCGATTTCTTCACTTCTTCAGTTACTTCATCCGGCTTCATGGACTTCAACGCTTTTTCTACCGCTTGGTAGCCACCGTTCTCGCGGTAAGCGCGCAAACCACGGATACCGGGAACATCAATATGCTTCAGAAGGATTTTCCTGCTCATGCCTTGATCTTGTCTTTAGCGAAGTGTGAAATACAAACTCCTTGGTTCCGGTATTCATCCAATATATCGTCGACCTTGTTGGTGGTCAGGTTCTCATGATAGGTTTGTCCGATTTGCATCATCGGTGCGGTGCCGCAAGATGCAAGACATTCCACGGTTTTAAGGGTGAACATACCATCGGAAGAAGTTTGACCTTCTTTGATGTTTAGTTTTTTCTCGATGTACTTCACAATATCTTCAGCGCCCATCAGCCAACACGGTCCGGTGCGACACACTTCGATGACGCATTTGCCAACAGGCTTCAGGTTGAACATCGTATAAAACGATGCCACCTCATAAACTTCAATCGATTGGATGGAAAGTATCTCAGCGACCTTATCCATCACGGGCACACTGAGCCACCCGTCGAACTCCGCTTGCGCGATGTGCAATACGGGTAAGATAGCCGACTTCTGCTTTCCCTGAGGATAGCGCTTGATGATTTTGGCAATGAGAGCCGATGCATCATCGCTGAATACCACTTCGCTCTTGTC
>Ga0315906_10002033_pt1 | contig 29110 bp, 24 predicted proteins | sample LakEriMetagenome_4_FD_203526 | JGI IMG/M metagenome (GOLD analysis project Ga0315906, IMG submission 203526) | Freshwater fungal communities from buoy surface, Lake Erie, Ohio, United States - Buoy 2 MA122 | ecosystem: Environmental > Aquatic > Freshwater > Lake > Lake biofilm | place: USA...
AGGATGACCGAGCAGTTGGAGGCGTTGTGGGGGAACACGCCGAGCTCCTCCATCATGTCATAGCGCCAGAGGATGTCGGCATCCTGGGGCCCGGGCTCGATGGGCGGCTTGCCGGTGTCCAGGGTGACGTACTTGGCCTCGTCCTTGTAGGGGCCGTCGTTGCCGTTGGCCATGCCCTCGGTGTCGAGGCAGAGGACTTCGCAGCGGCTGGTGACGACCCAGAGCTTGTTGCCGATGACGAGGGGGGCGGCGAGGAGGCCGAGGTTCTCCCAGTCGTTCACCTTGCCCGACTTCAGCTTCGGCACGACGAGCTGCCAGAGGAACTTCCCGGTCTTCTCGTCGAGGGCATAGAGGACGCTGCGGTCGCCGACGTGGCGTTTGTCGCGGGGGGACTCGTTGTTGGTGCCGACGAACACCTTGCCGCCCGAGACGACGGGGTTGGCGTAGCTCTGGGAGCCGAGCTTGGCGACCCACTTCACGTTCTTGGTGGTGCCGAGGTCGATCTCCTCGGTGCCCTGCTTCATCTTGCCGGGCTCAAAGCCATCCGGGAGCCCCTTGGCCGCGGAGTACATGTTCCGCCCCGGGTCGTTGCCGCCCCATTGGGGCCAGTCCTGGGCCTGGGACAAGGTGGTGGCCACCGCGGTGGCGAGGGCCCAGTTCGACAGCGTGTTCTTCATGGTGTGAGTCCTACTCTTCTTCTCAATCGGTGACGTTCCAAGGGAAAGCGATCCGGGTCAGTTGGCCTGGACCACGATGTTGTCGATCGCGATGCGTTGTTCCTGCGGGGCGAACCCGAACAGGCCGGGGGATCCGTTGCGGTGCGCCGTGCGGTGGGGCACCTCGATGGTCCACTCCGCGGGTTCGGCCTCGTCCTTCTTCCAGGCCTTGCCACGCACGACCCCGGAACCGTCCGGTGCGACGTCGACCTTCACCTTCAGGTGGTACCAGGCGTTGGGCGACCACTTGAAGGGTTTGGCGACCTTGATGCGTTCCTGGTTGGAGTTGACCTCGATCTCCTGCGAGTTGCCCTTGAGGATGACGGCGTAGCGCTGGTTGATCAGGCCCACCTCCGACATCTTGCGCTTGTTGCCCTCCGAGAGGACGTCGGCCTCGATGGTGTAGTTCGCCATGTCGGGGAACCCGAAGAAGATCTGGCCGCGCTGGAACAGCTTGTTCTCGATGGTCTTCACCAGCGCCTGGTTGGTCCCGCCCGCCAGGTCCTTGTTCCGGACCTCGAAACGGAACCGCGCGGAGTTCCAGGGCAGGGGTGGGTAGGCGAAGAGCGTCTCGGGCTCCACCGTGTTGGTGGTCTTGTTGGTGAGCGCGAAGGACTCGAAATTCTGGCGCAGGGGCAGGCCCGGGAGGATGCGGCCCTTGATGAAGCCGGCGAGCTCCTTGCCCTCGGCGGAGGTCAGCGTCGCCTTGAACTGGCCGGCGCTGCCGGCTGGGGCCACCTCGGCCACGAGTCTGCCGTCCGCATTGAACGCGCCCTTCATCGTGGCCTTCACCAGTGCCGTCGGGGGGATGTAGGGCTCCCATTTCACCGACTTCGGGTCGATCGACTCGGCCACCGTGAAACCGTTGGCGTCGAGGGACCGGATCCGGAACGACTGGGTCTGTCCTGGGCGGAGCAGGATCTCGTAGGGGATGACCTGGAGCTGGGTCGCCGGGCCGGCCTTCGGGAAGGGGGTCGTGGTGGACTTCGCGAGGCTCGGGCTATCGCCCCGCTTCCCCCAGGCATAGAGCTGCTGGTCGGTCTGGAGGTAGACCCTGCCGTTGTAGCCGATGGGTGAGCCGAAGGCGCGGCCCTTGAGGACGGTGTGGCTGACCACCTCGGCGCCGTCGGGACCGGGTTTCAGGACCCACAGGTCGCCATTGCCGCCATCCGAGTCCTGGCCGGCCTGGCCGGCGTTGGCGCCCTCGGAGGCGATGTACATGGCCACGTAGAGGTAGCCGTCGGCGTAGAAGGGCGTGCTCTGGCGCTGCTCGATCGCGAGCTTCTTCTTCCAGAGGACCTTGCCCGTCTTGGCGTCGATTCCTGCCAGGTCACCGGTGCCTGTCACCTCGTAGATCCGGTCGCCGACGAGGACCGGGGAGCTGGCGAGCGAGCCGACGCCATTGCGCCAGAGTTCGAGCTGGGGCGCGGTGAAGACCGCGGGGGAGATGGAGTTGGTGGGCTTCACCTCGGCCGGGGCCGGGATTCGGAAGGCGGCCATGCGGCCGATCTCGGAGGAGTCGAGGTTCTCCGACTCGTGGACCGCGATCAGGGAATCCTGGAACCTCACCAGCGAGGCGTTGATGCCGCCCTTGGCACCGGCCTTCGCGAAGGCGAAGCGCCAGATGGGTTCGCCGGTCCGGGCGTTGATCGCGAGGATCGAGCTGTCGCCGCCCGCTGAATACAGGACCCGCTTGCCGTTCCAGTAGTCGAGGTAGGGGTTCGAGAAGGTGTTGTCCTGGGGCCGGTCGCCCGGGGCGCTCGACCAGACGAGTTCACCGGATTTCTTGTCGAATGCGTAGAACCGGTCGCCAGCGGCCCCGTGGGCGCCCCAGGCGCTGGTGATGCCGCGGGTGATCACGAGGTCGCCGTCGACCACCGGCGAGGCGGTCCGTGAGTTCGGGAAGGTCAGGCGGCCGAACTCCTCCATCATGGAGTGCTTCCACAGCAGCTTCCCCTCCGGCGTGAACGCCATCAGGAGGCCCTGGGTGTGCAGGGCATAGACGTTGCCCGTCTCGGGATCGATCGTGGGCGATGAGGTCGAGTAGCGCAGGTAGATCGTGTCGGACAGGAAGTCGTTCTCGGCGTGACGCCACAGCTCCTTGCCGGTGTCGGCATCGAAGCAGGCCACGACCTCCTGGAGGTCCTGCCCCTCACCGACGTAGCCGTTGATGTAGAGTCGGCCATTGGCGAGGACGGGGCTGCTCTGGCCGGGGAACGGTGCGGTCCACAGCGCACCCGCGGCGTCGAGCTTCGTGGGCAACCCCTTCTCGGTGGAGACCGAGGTCTGGAGTGGACCACGCCAGTTGAGCCAACCCGTGACCTCGGCGGTGACGGGACCGAATGCCGCCACCGAGGCGGCCAGGAACAGGACCAGACGATTCATGGCAGGAAAGATAGAAACCAACACCAACACGGTGCGAGTCGGATGGGGAACTGGCAACGTGAAATACTACGGGTGCGTACTAATGAGGTCGGACCCTCGGGTGCGGCGCGGAGGGTTCGGGGATTGAACCCCTGGCCCGGATGCGACTCTCATCGTCGCATGCATTCCCTCACTGCAGCACCGTTGACCGATCCCACCGTGCTCTACCGCTATCGGGACGCGTTGTATGCGGAGGATCTGCTGATCGTGGGGCTGGTCCATCTGGACTTCTTCACCCGGTTGGCGGCGGAGCCGACGGGGATGGATGGGATCTGTCAACGGCACGGGCTGAAGTCCCGGCCGGCGGGGGTGATGATCACCTTGTTCCGGGCCATGGGCCTGATCGAGGGGACCGCGGACCGGTGGGAGGTCACCCCGGTGGCGCGGGAGCATCTGGTCCGCGGGTCGGCCTGGTTCATCGGGCCCTACTACGCCTCGTTGGCGGAACGACCGGTGGCGGCGGATCTCCTGAGGGTCCTCCAGACCGATCGGCCGGCGAACTGGGGCAGCCAGAACGGGCAGGTGGACTGGCATCGCGCGATGGAGCGTCCGGGTTTCGCCCAGAGCTTCACGGAGGCGATGGACTGTCGAGGGGTGTTCCTCGCGCAGGCCCTTGCCAAGGGGATACCCTGGAACCGGTTCCATCGGCTTCTCGACGTCGCCGGAGGCTCCGGCATCTACGCCTGTTCCTTCTGCGCCCACGCGCCGGGGCTTGTGGCGACGGTGCTCGAGAAGCCGCCGGTCGATCGAATCGCATCGGATGCCATCCGGGCCCGGGGATTCTCGGATCGGGTGGCGGTGGTTGCGGGGGACATGTTCGCCGACGCCTGGCCTGCGGGGCATGACCTCCACCTGTTCTCCAACGTGCTCCACGACTGGGATGTCCCTGACGTGCGCCAGCTCCTGGAGCGTTCCCATGCGGCCCTGCCTTCGGGCGGGGCGGTTTTGGTCCATGACGCCTTCCTCGATCGCGACCTCTCCGGTCCACTCCACGTGGCGGAGTACTCGGTCATGCTCATGCATGCGACCCAGGGCCGCTGCTATGGCGTGGGCGAGATGGAAGCCCTTTTGGGGGCGGTGGGGTTTGGTCGTTTCGAGGAGATCCCGGGTGGGGCGGCGCGCGGCGGGTTGCTGGCGTGGAAGCTCTGAAGGCTCCTGTGAAAACAAAAACGGGACAGGAGGATCTCCTGTCCCGTTGTTCTTGATGGGTTGGGCTACCGGATCAGGCGGACTTCTGGGTGTCCTTCTCCTTCACGGCCATGGCGCCCTTGCCGATACGGCCACGGAGGTAGGTCAGCTTCGCGCGGCGGACCTTGCCCTGGCGCTCGACCTCGATCTTCTCCACGCGGGGAGAGTGGGTCGGGAAGATGCGCTCCACACCCTCGCCGTAGCTGATGCGCCGGACGGTGAAGGTCTGGTTCAGGCCGCGGCCGCGGATGCCGATGACGACGCCGGCGAACACCTGGATGCGCTCCTTGTCGCCTTCGACGACCTTGGTGTGGACGCGGACGTTGTCTCCGACGTTGAACTTCGCCGAATCCTTGCGGAATTGCTCGGCCTCGATCTTGTCAAACAATGCACCTTTGTTCATGGCAGACTCCTCGTTTTCAAAAACTGACTTCTAAAATCATTTCATGTTCCCGGGCCGCTCCCAGCGGAGCTTCTCCCACAGATCCGGTCGACGCTCGACGGTCCGTCTGACCGCCTCGGCCCGGCGCCACCGTTCGATGGCGGCGTGGTTGCCTGAGAGCAGGATCTCGGGCACCCCCCAGCCGCGGAACTCGGCAGGGCGGGTGTAGTGCGGATATTCCAGCAGCCCGTGGCTGAAGGATTCGTCCTGGGAGCTTGTGTCATCCCCCAGGGCGCCGGGAAGGAGCCGGGTCACGGCATCCACGATCACCATCGCCGGCAGGTTGCCATTGGTCAGGACATAGTCCCCAATGCTCAACACGTCGTCGGCGAGATGCGCCCGCACTCGTTCGTCGTACCCCTCATAACTGCCGCACACGAGGATCAGCCTGGGGGCCTTGGACAGCTCCCGGGCGACGGCCTGGGTGAAGGGTCGACCGCTCGGCGCAGTCAGGATCACCCGGGTTTCCCCTTGTTCGGCCTTGAGGGCCTCGACGGCTTCAAAGATCGGCTCTGGCTTCAGCACCATCCCCGGACCCCCGCCGTAGGGGGTGTCATCGACCGTCCGGTGACGGTCGTGGGTCCAGTCCCGCAAATCATGGATCCTCAGATCGAGGATTCCCCCCTGACGGGCCCGTTTCAGGATGCTCTCGTCGAGGGGCCCCGCGAACATCGCGGGGAACAGGGTCAGGATATCAATTCTCATCGGCGGTTCGCGCGGTCCTGTTCGCCCGCGCGGGGCCGTGGCTCACTCGTCGGCCAGCTCGAGCGTGCAGCGGACACCCTTCTTCTGGGCGCCGACCTGCAGGATCGAACGGAAGGCCTGGATGGTCGTCCCGCGGCGTCCGATGATCTTGCCGACCTCGCCCGGGGCGAGGTGTAGGCGGTAGCACATCGCCCCATTGCGGTCTTCCGAGTCCACCCGGACCTCGTCCGGATGGTTCACGAGGCGCTTGGCCACGAACTCGATGAAGTCCTGCATGGGGCGAGGGGCCGGAGGATCAGGCGGCTGCAGGAGCCTGGCGCTTGGCCTTGCGGATCATGCTGGCCACGGTGTCGCTGGGCTGGGCACCCACCGCGATCCAGTGGTTCACACGGTCCAGATTCAGGGCCACGTTGTCGCCCTTCTTCTGGGGTTGATAGGTGCCGATCTCCTCGATGAACTTGCCATCGCGAGGACTCCGGCCATCGGCCACGACGACCCGGTAGACCGGGCTGTTCTTGGCGCCGACGCGCTTCAATCGAATTTTGACTGACATAGGTGTGTGCTCGTCCGGCGCTGGGGAACCCAGTCGCCGCCCCTGAAGGGAAACGCAAAATTGACGAGCGCTGAGGGTGAGTGCAAGCCCTCATTTCGGGATTGAACGGCTGTCTGAGGAGTGTCCCCGGGTTTTGTCGGGCTCCCGGCCGTTTCCCGACCTCGGCTAAGCGGAGGGTTCCATACCCGGGTTGGATGAACTACTCTCCCAGTGTTCTCCCATGGCCCAGACACCGAACACCCACCGCCTCCTGCTGGGATTCGTCTGGGCGCTCGCCGGCTGCGTGTCGGCCCTTGCCGTGGAGGACGAGGCCCCAGCCCGGCCGTCCCCAACGGCGAGCGCCCGGGAACACTGGGCGTTCCAACCGGTCCAGCGTCCGCCGGTTCCCGCGGTGCGGAACGGCGGCTGGGTGCGGAATCCCATCGACGCCTTCGTCCTGTCCCGCCTCGAGGCCCGGGGTTGGACGCCCTCGCCGTCCGCCTCCCCGACGGCGCTGCTGCGTCGGGCCCATCTCGACCTCGCCGGGTTCCCGCCTGCACTGGAGGAGCAGGAGCGGTTCGAGCGGGATCCGTCGCCCCTCCGCCTCGAACACGTCCTAGACGACCTCCTGTCGCGTCCTGCCTACGGGGAGCGTTGGGCCCGCCATTGGCTGGATCTGGTCCGATATGCCGACAGCAACGGCTATGAACGCGATGCCGAGAAGCCGTTCGTCTGGCGGTATCGCGACTATGTGATCGGCGCGTTGAACGCCGATCGGCCGTATGACCAGTTCCTCCGTGAGCAGTTGGCCGGGGATGAGCTTCCGCAGGTCCGGGCGGAGACGCTGGTGGCGACGACCTTCGCACGACTGGGACACTGGGATGATGAGCCGGCCGATCCGGTCGCGGACCGGTTCGACCAGCTGGACGACATCGTCAGCACCACGAGCCAGGCGATCCTCGGTCTCACTCTCGGCTGTGCGCGGTGCCACGATCACAAATTCGAGCCGCTGACGTCGGCCGACTACTACCGGATGGTGGCGGTCTTCGCCCCGCTGCAGCGTCCGCAGAATGGGCGCACGGAACTCACGCTCCCGTTGGGATCCGCAGTCGAGCGGGAGGCGGTTGCGCTCCGTGATCGCGAGATCGCCGCCGTGCAGCGCCGCACCAATGACCTGTCCCCGCAGGCGATCACCGCCCACGTCGCCGCCCTCCGGCGCGAGGTGCCGGATCTGCCCGCGGGCTACATCCTTCAGGAGACCGGTGGGACGGTTCCGCCCATGCATGTGCTCATGCGGGGAAATCCGGGTCGGCCGGGCGAGGTGGTCACGGCCGGCATCCCGTCGGTGCTGCCGGGTGCGGGGTGGACGCCTCCGCGCCCGGCGGGATCCACCTCCGGTCGTCGTCGTGCGCTGGTCGAGTGGATGGTCTCCTCCGACAACCCGCTCACCGCGCGGGTGATCGTGAACCGGGTCTGGCAGCAGCACTTCGGGGCGGGACTGGTCCGGACACCGAGTGATTTCGGGGTGATGGGGGAGCCGCCGACGCATCCGGAGCTGCTGGACTGGCTGTCGCACTGGTTCGTGCACGACGCCGGCTGGTCCCTCAAGGCTCTCCATCGGCTCATCCTGTCCAGCAACACCTGGCGCATGGGCCGGACCCAGCAGCCGGTGCCCGCCTCGGAGGATCCCGAGAACCGGCTCCTGTGGCATCAGCCGTATCGGCGACTCGAGGTGGAGGCGTTGCGGGATTCGATGCTGGCCGTGAGTGGGGAGCTCAACCGTCAGGCGGGGGGACGCGGCGTGTTCCTGCCGATCCCCAGGGCCGCCATGGAGGCGAACACCGACAAGGACTCGATCTGGTCCGCATCCCCTCCCGACCAGGCGGCACGACGGACCGTCTATGCCTTCGTGAAGCGCGGTCTGGTGGTCCCGATGCTCGAGGTGCTGGATCTCTGCGACACGGTCTCGAGCTCGGCCCGACGCCAGGTCACCACCGTCGCTCCCCAGGCGCTCACGCTGTTCAACGGCGAGTTCGTCAACCAGCAGGCGGCCTGCCTGGCCGACCGGGTCGTGCGGGAGGTCGGGACCGATCCGGAGCGACAGGTCGACCACCTCTCCCGACTGGCCCTCGGCCGCCTACCGTCGGCGGGCGAGCGGGAGGCCTATCTGGGATTCCTCCGGGCCCTGGAGCCGCGGGAGCCGCGGGAGCGGCTGGTCCAGGTCGCCCGGGTTGTCCTGAACCTGAACGAGTTCGCCTATCCCGAATGATCCCTTTCAGACATCCCGTCCGATGAATCCTCTCGTGCATCCCTCGTCCGGTTTCGTCCCGCGCCGGGACTTCCTGGCCCGTGCCGGGGGAGGGTTCGGTCTGCTGGCGCTTGCGGATCTCATGGCGCGGACCGGGGCATTGCCCCAGGTGGAGGCCTCGGCCTCGTCGCCGCTCGCCCCGAGGGCCCCGCATTTCAGGGCGAAGGCCAAGCGCGCGGTCTTCCTGTTCATGAACGGCGGGCCGAGCCAGGTGGACACCTTCGATCCCAAGCCCGCGCTGACCCGGTACCACGGCCAGCCCTACACCGGCGATGCCAAGGTCGGCTCGAACGGGCGTCCCATCGGCAAGCTCATGCAGTCGCCCTTCGAGTTCCGTCGACACGGGCGGGGTGGACTCGAGATCAGCAGCCTGTTCCCGCACACCTCCCGGTTTGCGGATGACCTCTGCGTGATCCGGTCGATGCATGCCGACACCGCGGCCCATGCCTCGGGATGTCTCCAGATGAACTCCGGGAGCATCTTCATCGGGAAGCCCTGTCTCGGGGCGTGGCTCAGCTATGGACTCGGGACCGACAACGAGGAGCTCCCGTCGTTCGTGGTCATGACCGATCCCCGGGGAGGTCCGATTGGCAGCGCGTCGAACTGGAGTGCCGGCTACATGCCCGCCGCCTACCAGGGGACCCTGTTCCGCAGCGTGGGCAGCCCGCTCCTCGACCTCGCGCCGCCCACTGGTGTTTCCGGGCCCACCCAGCGGGCGAGCCTCGACCTGCTGCGACGTCTCAACGAGGAGCACCTGCAGTCCCGACCGGGTGAGACCGAGCTGGCGGCGCGGATCGCGTCGTACGAAACCGCCTACCGCATGCAGGCGAGTGCGGCCGACGTGGTCGACGTGGGACACGAGAGTGCCGCGACCCGGGAGCGTTACGGTCTGGACAATCCCGTCACCGCGGACTTCGGACGCAAGTGTCTCATCACCCGACGCCTCCTCGAGCGCGGTGTCCGGTTCATCCAGCTCTACTCCGGGGGCGGCCACATCGAAGACACCTGGGACGGCCACAACGACTGCATCGGCAACCATCGTCTCCATGCCGCCGAGACGGATCGTCCGATCGCCGCGCTCATGGCAGATCTCAAGCGGACGGGGCTCTGGGATGAGACCCTACTGATCTGGGGCGGCGAGTTCGGTCGGACACCGACCAGTGAAGGCGTGGACAAGCCGGGTCGGGACCACAACTGGCATGGCTTCTCGATGTGGCTGGCCGGTGCCGGGGTGCGGGGTGGTCAGGCGATCGGCGCCACCGATGAACTGGGGTTCAAGGCGGTGGACGACCGCTGCCATGTGTCCGACCTCCACGCGACGGTCCTCCACCTGATGGGGTTGGACCACACTCGCCTGAAGTTCTTCCACGGGGGGCTCGACCAGCGCCTCACCGGGGTGGTGGAGCGGCGCGTGATCCCGCAGGTTTTGGCGTGATCGACCGTGGGTTGATCAGGGCGTGAGGTCCCGGATGACCTGGGGTTGGTTGAGCGGGACGAACTGGATGGCCTTCGCGGTCGGCGCCGCCTTGCGGAGGTCGACGAAGCGGACGTCCGGATTGTCGTAGGTCCGGATGTAGTACCGCAGTGCCTTCATGTCCGACGCGGAGGTCCACTCGGTGGTCTCGTTCCCGGTCACTCCACCGCCCTCGCCACCGCCGGTGGCGCTGGTCCGGATCGATCCGGTCGGCAGCTCGAATCCCGCCATCAGGCGCAGGGCCGAGTTCACGGCCTGGTCGGAGGTGGCCTGGACCGGGGCGTACTGCTGGGCGAAGAAGGCGCGGACGAAGCGGGCCGGCGCGAGGTAGCCGCCCGGCAGGCCATTGAGGCCTGCCCCGGAGCTCGCGGCGGAGAGGGTCGTCTTCCCGGCCTGGATCGGGGGCAGGACGTTGGGCGAGATGTATTGGTACTGGGCGAGGTTCGCCAGCTGGTAGGGGAAGTCGGGCGCGTTCGTGAAGACGTGGGTCGGGTTGTCGTACACGTGCAGTTCCCCCTCCACGTACTCGATGGCGATGCTGTTCCCCTGGGCGTCATGGAATGAGTAGTGGACCGGAGGCACGTTGTTGCCGAACTGCTTCAGCGGCGTGCCGGAGACATAGACCTTGCGGATGGCGTCCTTCACCTCGGCCACGGTCGCGAAGCTCCCGAGCACCCAGGTCACCACCTCATGGGAGGCCATCGACCGGGCCCCGGCGTCCTTCGGCACCTTCTGGAACTGGGCGTATCCGGGGAAATTAAACAGCCCCCCTGAGAGGCCCTTCTCGTTGAGACCGTCGATGATGATGGGAAGGCCCAGCGCGTTGGCACCGGCCGCGGCGTACTTGGCGGTCCAGGTCAGTCCTCCCTTGCCGGCAACCCCATCCGTCCCGGTGCAGACCACCTTCTGCCCGCGCGGCAGGATCATGATCTGGGACTGCATCTGGAGCGTGAACTCCATCGTGCGGGTGTAGACGTAGCCCCCGTCCTTCGAGGGCAGCAGCATCGAGGTGCAGGCCTCGGTCGGCGAGGGCAGGGTCAGGAGCAGTCCCAGGGCGGCGGTGCCAAGGGTCGAGATCGGGCGGAGGGCGGTGTTCATGCTCGGTCGGGAGTCTCTCAATTCCCTGGGACGCCAGCAAGCCGGCGGCTGGACTTCGAGGGGTCCTGAACCCTCTGGGGGCGATCGCTGGGGAAACATCTTCTGGAGTTCCCCATTGCCGCGGGGGTGTGGGACAGGATACGCGATCCCTTGTGAACGATGGTTTCAGGAACCGCCCCCCGCGTCCGCGTCCGATGCCGCCCCGTCCCGGGCCCGAGCCGGAGGTGGATCGATCCGGCTGGAAGACCCCCTGGGTGCACCTCAAGTCATACCGGTTCCATCCCCATGTCTATCCGCCCATGATCCGGGCGGCCTCGCCCGATGCCCGACCCGGATCCTGGGTGCAGGTCCACGACCGTGAGGGACGCCTCTTCGGGGCGGGACTCTGGAACGACCGGTCCCGTGTGCCGCTGCGGATCCTCCACCATGGCCCGGGGTCCGTGGACGACTCGTTCCTGACAACCCTGCTCGACCGGGCGATCGACCTCCGCCTGGTCCACCTGAGGCTTCCGGACTCCACCGATGCCTATCGCGTGGTGCATTCCGACGGCGATGGGCTGAGTGGACTGGTGGTCGACCGGTTTGCGGAGGTCCTGAGCGTGCAGGTCCACAGCCTCGGGATCTGGCAGCGGTTGCCGACGCTGCTGAAGCGCCTGCATGAGCGGCTGGGGACCACCCGCACGGTGATCGAGGTCGACCCGGTGATTGCGCGACAGGAGGGCATCCGGGTGGCGGACATCCCCTCGGACCCGGTCCGTTCTGTGAAGATCCGGGAGCATGGCATCCGCTACGAGGTGGACTTCACGAGCGGTCACAAGACCGGGTTCTTCTGTGACCAGCGGGACAACCGTCGACGTCTGGCGGACCTCAGCCGCGGACGTCGCGTCCTGGACCTCTGCAGCTACACCGGCGGATTCTCGATCTCGGCCAAGGTGACGGGGCAGGCGGCGGAGGTGACCGGCGTGGACCTCGATGAGAAGGTGATCGCCCAGGCTCGTCGGAATGCGAACCTCAACGACGCGCGGGTCCAGTGGGTCCATTGCGACGCGTTCAGCTACGCGCGCCAGATGCGGGCCGACGGGAAGAAGTTCGAGGTGGTGATCCTCGATCCGCCGAAGCTGGTGTTTGGGCAGGAGGACGATGTGGAGGGGCTGCGCCGGTACGAGGACCTCAACATCCTCGGGATCTCGATCACCGAGCCAGGTGGGTTCCTGGTGACCTGTTCCTGCTCCGGTCAGCTCCCGGCCGAGGAGTTCGAGCGGATCGTCGTCCGGGCCGGACAGCGGATCGATCGGAAGCTCCAGATCCTGGACCGCACGGGTCCGGGTCTGGACCACCCCGTCCTGTCCAACTGTCCGGAGGGTCGGTACCTCAAGGTGATCTGGGCACGGGTCTGGTGAGGCCTCGGGGTTCGGCCTCACGTGTCCGGACGCTGGACGGCCCGACTGGCTTCTCGCAGTCTCAGGCCATGAAGCCCGCCGTGATCGCCGTCCTTGGTCTCCTCGTGTCGTTTCCTGTCCTCGGGGGAAAGCCGGTTCCCCTGTTCGACGGGAAGTCCTTCAAGGGCTGGGATGGGGACACCCAGAAGACCTGGCGGATCGTCGACGGGACCATCCAGGGCGGCAGCCTCACCACGATGGTGCCGCGCAACGAGTTCGTCGCCACGACCCAGTCGTTCACCAACTTCATCGTGCGGGCGAAGTTCAAGATCGAGGGCACCGAGGGGTTCGTGAACTCGGGGATCCAGGTCCGCAGCCAGCGGGTGCCGAATGATTCCGAGATGATCGGCTACCAGGCCGACATCGGGGATGGCTGGTGGGGGGCGCTGTATGACGAGTCGCGTCGTAACAAGGTCCTGGCCAAGCCCAGCGACGCGGAGATGGGCAAGCCGGTGAAGAAGGGGCAGTGGAACGACTATGAGGTCCGCTGCGAGGGGCCGCGTCTCATCCTCAAGATCAACGGGGTCACGACGGTCGACTACACCGAGAAGGACCCTTCGATCCCGCAGTACGGGCGCATTGGCCTCCAGGTCCACGGGGCGGGCAAGACACTGGTGTCGTTCAAAGACGTCACCGTCCAGGTGCTGCCGTAGGATCCCGGTCGTGGGTCACCAGGTCAGGGTCAGCTGCAGCTGCCACAGGAGGCTGATCCCGGACTGGGGTCGGTAGGCGGCGTCCCAAAATACCTGCAGGTCGGGTTGGAGCTTGAGGGTGGGCGTGATCTGGAGGGAGTAGAACAGCTCGACGCTGTACTCATTCATGCGGTTCACCGGGGATCCGTCCGGCACGGCCTGGCTCCAGACGAAGGCGAGTCCGAGCAGGTCGTTGCTGAAGAGGGGGATGGGGCCCGGGGCATCGATCGGACCGGTGAGGGCGAGGCCGAGGGATCCCTGGGCGCGGATGTTCTCGAGGGCGATCTGGTTGCCGCAGACCCCGAGACGCCCAAAGGCGGCGACGGGGGTCCGGAGTCCAAGATCCTGCTGGAAGTTGAGTCCCACGCCCCCCTGGGTGTCGCCCAGGACGGTGGCGAGGAAGGGCTGGACCCGGTAGATGCCTGGGCCCAGCCCGAAGGTATTGGTGGTGACGAGTCCCAGCTCCAGCAGATAGCTCCAGTTGTCGGTCCCGAGGGAGAGCACCAGATCGGTCTTGGGGATCTGGAGGTTCGATCCCGCACCCATCAGGAGGTAGAACTGCTGGCTGGGCTGCCACTGCAGGTTGAACCCCAGGTTGGCCTCGGGCAGCGGGACCGTGCCGTTGTTGACCAGGGCGTCGTTGAGAAACTGGGTCTGGCTGTTGTTCGCGTAGCTGTTGGAGTCGACGTAGTTGCCCTGGTCGACCATCCCGATGAGAAGGATCCAGTCGCCGTGGGGGCTCGAGAGCTGGGCGGCCAGTTCGGCGAGCCGGTACCCGTCCATGCCGGTCACGTTGGCCTGGGGATTGGACAGGGATCCGAGGTTGTTCTGGGGATTCTGGACCATGGGGGAGATGTTGTTGTGGATCAGCCCCTCCTGGCCTGTGAATTCGAGGCTCAGGCCCAGTCCGGTCCCTCCCGGCGAGCGGGCCACCATCCACTTCCCCTGAAACTGGGTGGTGTAGTAGGCCAAGGCGTCGAGCCCGGACATCGGTCGGGGCATGTCCACGAAGCAGAGGCTCTGGTAGAAGTTGTACTCGAATCCCACCGAGCCGAGGCGTGTCTTCGCCCCCTGCCCGAGGCGGCTCACGGGGTCGGATTCGATGACGGGTCCCGGGGCCAACGCGGAGGTCCCGAACTGATCGAGGGTGATCAGATACGGTGCCATCGGGGGGAACGTGTCTGGGAACCAGATCCAGTCTCCGGTCCCGGAGGACGGCGCGATCGCAGCGGCCTCGAGGATCCGAGGAAGGAAGCCCACCACCAGCAGGAGGATGCGGGCGAGGCGGGTCATTGGAGCGGTGGACGGTATCCGATTGGATCCCGTGGGGCGACGTTTTCAGTGCCCCATGACCGGGTTGATGTCCTCCGTGTCAGCCTGTTGGCTTGGGGAAAGTCCGCGTTGGCGCGGAAGCTCTTCGAATGCAGGCTTCGCCGGTGCGTCCGCTCGGTGTGACTCCGCAGTTCCTGCAGGCTGGTACCCTGGCTCTCCTGGTCGGGATCCTCGGCTGTGCGTCCGCGCCCACGGACCCCCGCCAGATCGCCAAGCGCCGGGTCGAGCGGGCCGCGGCCTACCAGGCCCTGACACCCGAGCAGCGCTCCCTGGTCGACCGTGGCCAGGTCCAGGTCGGGATGGCGGAGGACGCCGTCTTCATCGCCTGGGGCAAACCGGCCCAGGTGCTGCGACGTGGCGACGCGACGGGCGAGGAGACCACGTGGCTCTATTCCCGGAGCACCACCGACCAGTTCGTGAACTGGAACTACATCGAGGTCCGGGGTCGGGACGGCAACCGGTACCTCGACCGGGTGGTGACGACCGAGTACGCGTTCCAGGACTATGTCAGCGCGCGGCTGACATTCCGGGGCGGGGTGTTGACGCAGTGGGAGACGCTTCCGTCCCCGGGATCCCGGACCTTCATCTCGCCCGGCGGTCCGATCCTGCCCTGAACGGAGTTGGCCTCGTCCGGAGGGGCACTCAGGCCACCGGTGCCAGCTTCTCGGCGGGGGCCACCTCGATCTGGCAGGACAACGCCTCGGGGATGTCGACGGCGCGCATGCCTCCCTCGGCGGTCTTCTGGACGCAGACGACGACGAGCCGTCCGACGGCGACCTCCTCCACGGGCCCGGGTTCGAGGCGTCGGAAGCGGATCTGGTAGGTCAGTTTCCGCCGGCTCTTCTCGGCCACGAGCAGGTGGAGTTCCACGAGGTCCTCGAACCGGAGCGGTCGCCGGTAGTCGCACGAGGCGTGTACCCGCGGGAAACCCATCGGAGGCTCCACGCCGGGGAGGACCACCGAGAATCCGAGCGACCGGATGAAGGCGTGCTCCACGGTCTCGAAGTAACGGAAGAAGGCCGAGAAGTGGACGATGCCGGCCATGTCGGTGTCGCTGAACTCGACCCGGCGGGTGGCCTTGAATTCGTGGGGCATGGGGCTGGGTTCAGGAGGTGTAGAGGGCCTGCTTGAGCTCGTGGACCAAGACGCCGGCGATCGGGTGGCGTCGCTCGGGATCCTTCTCGAGACAGCGCAGGACGATCTTCTCGAGGTTCGCGGGGATGTCGCTGTTGATCTCGCGGGGGCGGATGAACTCCGAGCGGTCGACCTGTCGGCGGAGCACCTCGTCGGCGTTCTCCCCGGGAAAGGGTTTCCGGAACGTGAGCAGCTCGTAGGCGCTCACGCCGAAGGCCCAGAGGTCCACCCGGTGGTCGATCGGCTGCTTGAGAAGCTGCTCGGGCGCCATGTAGGCCGGGGTGCCCGAGAGGCGGTCCTGCTTCCTCGGGGGATTCGGGATCGGCTGGGCGAGGTCGAAATCGATCAGGCGGAGGCTGCCGTTGCGGGTGAGCAGGACGTTCTCCGGCTTCACGTCCAGGTGCATGAAGCCCCGGTCATGGACGACCTCCAGCGCGGAGGCGAAGTCGATCAGGACCTGTGCGATGTTCTCGGTCAGCACCGGATCCCCTGCGCTCATGAGCAGCTTGAGGTTGGACCCCTCGACGTACTCCATCACGAGCGCGAGCTGCCCGCCGATCCGTCCATGCTCGACGTATCCGATGATGAGTTGGCCGTCCTGGCAGGCCTGCAGCACCTCACAACCGGTGTTGAACCGTCGCCGGTCCGTGAAGGCGAACAGCGACGTGTTGAGCATCAGCCGCACGGCGAACGGCCGCTTCTCGGCGTCGGTGGCCAGCCAGATCTCCGACTGGCCGCCCGAGTTGATCCGCTCGTGCAGCGTGTAGGCTCCAAGGATGTCGCCGGGCTCAGGCATGTGCTGTTGGAGGCGGGGTGCTAGCACAGCAGCCCGTCCCGGTGGAAGCTTCCGATGCGGTGGACGGGTTTCAACCCGGAGTTCCTGTGGAGCTTCCGGTCCGGTTGTCGGGGTGCTGTCGAGGGGGCTCCCTCCCCAAATCTGGGGATGGTGGATCCGAATGGCGGTGGGGCATCCTCCGGGTCTGGAGGCTCGGACGGAATGACACTGGGATGGAAACCGATGGGATGGCGAGGGCGGTGGCTGCGTCGTCGTCTCCTGCGCTGGAGCGAGGCCGCCTTGGCGCTGGTCTACCCGCCGGTCTGCCAGATCTGTCACGCGGAACGGGCCGCGCCGCGGTGGGGCTGGGTCGGACCCCGATGCCGTCGCGAGGCCAAGCCGGTCCTCCCGCCCTTCTGCCATCGCTGCGGCCTGCCCTTCGAGGGGGCCCTCTTGGGAGCCTTCGAGTGCGGCAACTGCCAGGATGCCGATCTCTCCTTCGAGTCGGTCCGGGCTGCAGTCCTGGCCGAAGGCGTGGTCCGCAAGGTCGTCCACCGGTTCAAGTACGACGGCGCCGTCTGGTTCCGTCCGTTCCTCGGGCGCCTCCTCGTCCGGGCGGCCCGTCCCGCGTTGTCCACCGGCCACTGGGATGTTCTCGTGCCCGTCCCGCTCCACCCCACCCGCGAGCGCGAACGCGAGTTCAACCAGGCGGAAGTCCTCGCCCGGTTCCTCGGGGAACGCGTCGGACTCCCGGTGCGGAACGATCTCGTCGAACGGGTCCACGAGACCCCGACCCAGACCCACCTCGGACGCGAGGACCGACAGGAGAACGTCCGACGCGCCTTCCGGGCCATCCCGGGGTGTTCCCTGAAAGGCGCGTCGGTCGTGGTCGTGGACGATGTCCTCACCACCGGATCGACCACCGATGCCGTCGCACGGCAGCTCCGGCGCCTGGGCGCGGAGCGCGTCTGCGTCTGGGTCGTGGCCCGTGCCCGGTAGTCGACGGGCGATCAGGCCAGCAGTCCCTGCACGACATTCCCGGCGACATCGGTCAGCCGATGGTCGCGCCCGTTGTGCCGGAAGGTCAGCCGCTCGTGGTCGAGCCCCATGAGATGGAGCAGCGTGGCGTGGAAGTCGTGCAGGTGGACCGGGTCCTGGCCGACGTCGATGCCGTAGTCGTCGGACGCCCCATAAACGCTGCCCGCCCGGACGCCGGCACCGGCGATCCAGGAGGAGTAGACCCAATGGTGGTGCTCGCGGCCCCTGGCATCGGCCGCGGCATTGAACGGGGTCCGGCCGAACTCCGAGGTCCACACGACGAGGGTATCCTCGAGGAGTCCCCGGAGCCGGAGGTCCTGGAGCAGTCCGGCGATCGCCTTGTCTACGTTCCGGGCCAGGGGCTCGTGGGCCATCATGTCCCCGTGGGCATCCCAGTTGTCGGAGGAGCCCGAGTCGATCAGCTCGACGAACCGCACCCCGCGCTCGATGAGTCGACGCGCCACGAGGCACTGCCACGCGAAGCCCTCGGTGCTGCCGCGCTGGAGTCCATAGAGGTCGAGCGTCGACTCCCGCTCCCGCGACAGGTCGAAGACCTCCGGCATCTCGGACTGCATGCCGAACGCGGTCTCATAGGACCGGATCCGGGCCTCGAGCAGGGGATCGGAGAGCCGATGGGACTGGTGGCGGTGGTTGTTCCGGGCAAGGAGCTCGAGCTCGAGTTCCTGGAGGTCCTGGGAGGCCACGCGGCGGCGGATGTTCGCGACGGGTTCGGCCCCTGGCACCACGAGAGTCCCCTGATGGCATCCCGGCAGGAAGTCGGAGCCCCAGACCTGTCCTCCCGCATAGGGCGTCTTGGGCGCGATCACGACGAACGAGGGGAGGTTCCGGTTCTCGGTGCCGAGTCCGTAGCTCACCCAGGAGCCGAAGCTGGGACGGGTGAAGTTGAAGGACCCGGTGTGGACCCCGAGCGTGGCCTCGTAGTGGTTGGTGTGGTCCGACTTCATGGACCGGATGACACAGAGGTCATCGACGCACCGGGCCATGTGGGGAAACAGGTCGCTCACCTCGGTGCCGCAGCGCCCGCGGGGGCGGAACGTCCACTGGGGACGCTTCAGATACATCTGGAACTCGCCCTTGCGGCCCTGGAACTCGTTGACCGAGACGGTGCGGCCGCCGTCGGCGAAGAGCTTGGGCTTGGGATCCCAGGAGTCGACGTGAGAGACGCCGCCGCTCATGTAGAGGAAGATGACCTGCTTCGCCTTCGGTGCGAAGTGGGGCGCATGGGGGGCCAGGGGATCGATGGCCGCACCGCGCCGGGCGTCCTCAGCGAGGAGCTCAGAGACCAGCCCCGGGAACAGGGTGGAGCCGCCGACGAGGGATCGGAGGAATCCGCGCCGGCCTGGGTTGGGGAGAAAGCGGGGTTTCATGGATCAGTCGACGTGCAGGAATTCGTTGCCCCCCCAGATCACCCGGATGACGGCAGCCCAGGCCGCCTCGTTGGCCGCCCGGGTGTCCCGTTCCACCAGCCGCACGCGGTAGCGGTCCAGGAACGCCAGGGTGTCCTGGCGCTCCGCCTCGGAGGGGAGTCGGCCCACCGAACGCAGCATCAATTCGTCGAACCGAGCCCCGTCGTCAGCAGCGCGGGCGAGGAGCTCCTGGGCCAGACGCTCCGCCTTCCGGTGCACGAAGGGATCATTGAGGAAGTACAGCGACTGGGTCGGCACGGTCGACATCCCCCGCTGGGGCGTGCTGGTGTTCGGATCCGCCCCGTCGAACAACGCCAGGAACGGATGCCGCTTCAACCGCTGGGTCATGAGGTACAGGCTCCGATGGTCGTGGTCGTAGACCGCGCTGTAGGGGCCATGCTGCGTATAGCCCCAGCTGATGGGGGAGGGGAAGGGATGTGCCTGTGCGGGTGTGAGGTCGAGATCGCCGCTGACCGCGAGGATGCCGTCCCGGATCTCCTCGGCCGTGAGTCGTCGACGGGGGAACCCGACGTACTCCTCCGCGGGCGCCCCACCTCCCGGGGCTGGATCCCGGGCGGACTGCTGGTAGGTCGCGCTCAGGAGGATCAGCCGGTGCAGGGATTTGACCGACCAGCCGTCGGCCACGAAGCGGTGGGCCAGGTGGTCGAGGAGTTCGGGATGCGTGGGCTTCTGTCCCCGGGTTCCGAAATCATTCGGGGTTTTGACCAGTCCATTCCCAAAGTGCTGCTGCCAGATCCGGTTCACCATCACGCGGGCCGTGAGTGGATGGTCGGGCCGGGTCAACCACTGGGCCAGTTCCAGACGTCCGCTGCCCCGGGCGGTCTCTGGCAGACGTCCCCCGCCCACGGCCTTCAGGAATCCCCGGGGAACGACGTCGCCGGGCTTCTCGGGCTCCCCGCGCTGTTGGAACCGCGCGTCATGCGGCGTCCCCTCGACCACTCCGTAGGCGAGTTCCATGGGGCCCTCGGCGAGGAGGCGGTCGAGCTCGCGTCGGACCGCCTCGATCTGCCGGTTGTGCTCGGCCATCCGCGCCCGCAGTGCCTGCACCTGCTGACGGCGGTCGGCAACGGTTCCAGCCACAGCGGGGGCTGGCTGGCCTGCGGGCGGGAGCGGAGTGGCCTGCAGGAGGAAGTTGTCGGCATCCAGGCCCGGCTTCACCCCGGGGACATGGCCGTAACTGTCGATGAACAGATAGTCGACCGTGCCGTCCCAACCTGCGGCGAGGGTTCCTGAGAACGGACTCGTCGTCGTGCCGTCACCGACCGTGCCGCGGAAGGTCCGGGCCTCGAGGTCGAGGTCGAGCTGGACCTGATGCCAGCTGCCGGCCTTCAGCCCCAGGGCGACCTCCCTGCCGTCGGCGTTCCGGTGGACGAGGCGGGAGGCCTGGATGAAGAGTTCGAGGGCTGCGGAGGTGCCGCCGCCGTGGCCGACGTAGAAGCGCCACGAGCCGTCGCTCCCGGCCGACATCTCGGTGCAGCGGAACTCGAATCCCACGGAGAGCCGTCGATCCTTCGAGGCGGTCCACGGCTGGGGTGGGGTGAGTCCGAATCCGTTGTAGGCGGCGCTGTTGGGGAGGTGGATGCCGAGTCTCCCGTCCAGATGATGGTTCCGGAACGGGCTCTGGGCTTCCCGTGTGATGCGGACCGCGCTGTTGGGTCCGGGATTCCAGGGTGCCACGGGCGGCTTTTCGTCCTCCTGGAACTCGAGGTCGCCGTCGAGTCCCACGAGCTCCCGGATCTGTTCTGGGATGGATTTGGACGGCGTTTTCCCCGGGGCCCCTCCTGCGAGCATAGGCTGGAGCGCCACCGGGGGGATGTCGTCGGTCTGGACGGCGATGTTGTCGATGCGCAGGCCGGGTCGGCCGCCGTCGCCGGGGCCCCGGGAATCGAGTCCGACCTCCAGCACCCCCGCCAGCGCCTCCCGTCCGAGGGGGATGTCGCGGAATTCCGAGCTGTCGGTCGGCGTCCCGGCGCGTCCGGACAGGACGCGGCGCCGTGGATCCAGCCGGAGTTGGACGGCCTGCCAGTGCGGACCCGAGAACTGGCGGACGACCTGGGTCCGATCCCCGACCCGGAGCCGGACCTCCTGGGCGCCGATCAGCACCTCGACCGTTGGGGCGTGGCCGACCGGACCGATCCAGAACCGATGACTGCCGGAACCTGTCGACTGGTTGGTCTCCACCAGGAACTCGAGGTTCACCGAGAGGGGCCACATCGGGGATCGGGTCCCCAGCTGGAGGCCCGGGGGCAGGGCCTGGCCGAGCCGGTAGGCGTTGGTGCCTCCGGGAACCTGGGCTCCCACGACACCGAGGGCGTACGCATGCTTGAAGGGGCTCTGGGCCTCCGCGGTCACCGCGATCGGCCCCTCATAGAGCCAGGGCTGGACCAGCACGCCGCGGCTGCCGCCGGAGGCCGGGGACTGCATCTCGAAGTCCCCGTCGAGACCGTCGAGAGACCTCAGCACGACGGGAGGCGTCGACTGGCCCTCACGGCGGAGCTGGTCGACGAGCGTGGCGACCCGGAGCTGGTGGTCGCGCCATCGGGGCTGTGCCTCCTGGTGGGGCACCAGGGGCACGAGCGTCCGGCGCTTCTGCTTCTGCTCGGAACCCGGGAACGCGAAGAGGGTGCTCTCGAAGATCCCGTAGAGGGCGTAGTAGTCGGTCGCCGGGATGGGATCGTACTTGTGGTTGTGACAGCGGGCGCAGCCGAGGCTGAGGCCCATCACGGCCTGGCCGAGCGTGTCGATCGTGTCCTGCAGGGTCAGGTGGTGGTAGTTCTCGGAGTCGAAGCCGAACCGGCGGGACAGGGCGAGGAAACCGGTCGCGGTGGTCCGATCGGCGTACCGTTCCCGGGGGCCCTCCCGGGCGAGGATGTCCCCGGCGATCTGGTCCCGGACAAATTCGTAGTAGGGAGTGTCGGCGTTGAAGGCCCTCACGACGTAGTTGCGGTAGCGCCAGGCGTCGGGGACGGGGTAGTCGGCCGTCTCGCCGGCGGTATCGGCGTACCGGACGACATCCAGCCAGTGCCGTGCGGCCCGTTCCCCGTAGCGGGGCGAGGCCAGGAGCCGGTCGATGACCCGGGGCCAGGCCTCCGCGGAGGTGTCCCCGAGGAACGATTCGACTTCCCCGGGGGTCGGGGGCAGCCCGGTGAGGTCGAGGGTGGCGCGACGGATCAGGGTGCGTCGATCCGCCTGGGGTGCGGGCCGTGCGTTCCTCGACTCCAGGCCGGCGAGGATGAAGGCATCGAGCGGTGTCTGCGGCCAGGAGTTGTCCCGGACGACCGGGGCGGACCGGGGTTGGACGGGTTCGAAGGCCCAGTGGCGCACCGGCGACTTCTCCACGGGTTTCTCCGCGGGGAACCGGGCCCCCTGACGCACCCATTCGGTCAGGTCCGCGATGGACTCCGGCCGGAGGCGGGCCCGGCCTTCCTTCACCGGGGGCATGGCATGGTCGGGGTCGGTCCCGCGGACCGCCTGGATGAGCCGGCTGTGTTCGGGATCGCCCGGGATGACGGCCGGTCCCGAGTCGCCTCCCTCGAGCAGGGCGGCGTGGCTGTCGACCCGGAGTCCGCCCCGGATCTTCTCGGCCCGGGCGCTGTGGCACTCGTGGCAGTGCTCGGCGAGGACCGGGCGGATCTGGTTCTCGAAGAACGCCTCGTCATCCGCGTCCCGCCCCAGTGCCATCACGGACACGACGGCGCCGAGCATGAGGATCCAGGGGAAGTGGCAAGATCCGTCGCGGACGCGTCCCGACGCACTCCGCGGAGCGGGAGGGCGGGGACGTCGACGAGGCGGAATCGGTGGGATCATCGGGATGACTCCTCGACGATCCGGTGCGGGCCCCCAGCCCGCAACCGAAAAGGCCGGATCACCGGGCTCCTGGGCCTGGGTCGTCGAGGGTCAACCTCCCAGGCGGACACCAGCTCCGCCTGGGTCACATTCGGCTCCCGTTTTGTCGAAGCCCTGCTAGTCTCCCGCCCATGAAGCGAGTGGTTTCCATGGCTTGTGTCTTCCTCGTCACCGCCGCCGTGCCGGCATGGGCGCAGGTGGATGTCGAAGACGTGCGTCGTCTCCACGGGACAGTGGAGTCCCTGACCGAGGGCCAGGAGAGCCTTCGGCGCCAGATCCAGGAGCTCCGGGATGTCGTCTCCGAACTCCGCCAGGAGAACTCGAGGCTCAAGCAGCAGCTCTCGAGCGGTGGCGAGATGGTGAACCGTGAACAGCTCAAGGAGGTCATCAAGTCGATCAAGCAGGTCGACGAGAAGCGTGCGGCCGACGCCGACTATGTGAAGCGGCAGCTGGAGGAGATCGCCAAGGAGGTCAGCAAGTCGTTGTCCGCGCCTCCGCCTCAGCGGGAGACCCCGAAGCCAATCAAGCCGGCACCCGTCCCCCACGACCCCCCGCCCAACCTCCCGGAGAAGCAGTACGTCCACAAGGTCGGCACCGGGGAGACCCTCGGGGCGATCATTGCCGCCTACAACAAGGAGTACTCCCTGAAGGTCAAGGTCTCGGACGTGCTGGCCGCCAATCCCAACCTCAAGGATGCCAAGCGCCTCCGGGTCGGCCAGGAACTGAACATTCCGGCCGTGAAGTAGTGGGTCGGATCTCCCGGCCTGGGCCCAGGGCGTCTGGGTCGAGTGCTTCGCGCCAGGAGCCCTGGTCTGCGGGTCACCGGTGGACCACCCGGGTCTTGGCGATCAGGTCGTGCAGAGCCCGCTTCTCGGGATTGAAGGCGACCATCAGGTAGCCGATCCCGAGGGTCAGGGAGGTGACAAGCTCAGCCAGGAACCGGACCGCTGCCCCGGAGTAGCCCAGGGGCGTGCCATCCGCTCTCTCCACGCGGAGTCCCATCAGCCGTTTTCCAGGCGTGGCGCCCGTTCGTCCATTGAAGAAGGTCTGGTAGGCCAGGGTGAGCGGCAGGTTGATGGAGAGGGAGACCAGCATGAACTCCAGCAGGACCCGGCTGTCGGGACTCGACGATTTCACCTGCTTCAGGGCCTCCTCCTGCATCCGTGCCAGTGGCTCCGCCCAGGGCAGGGTCAGGAGTGTCAGCAGCGAGGTCAGGACCATCCAGTCGATGATGTGGGCCCCCAGTCGCACCCAGAAGCCGGCGGGGCGCGCGATGGCATGACGTGCGGCGAATTCCGCCAGCGGATCAGTCTCGTCCGAGGCCTCGAGGTCCGACTTCAGATCCCACTTCAGCTCGTCGCGTTGGGATGCCGGCTGCCAGCTCGTGTCATCTGATGTCCAGACCAGCGTCCTGGGGCCGACGCGTCCCTCGTCACACCAGGTCCGGAGTTCGTCGAGCGTTGCCGGACCATATTCCCGGCCATCGCCCCCGATGATCTTGTACTGCGCCGACATGCCGCGCGGTGGATAGGCTTCCCACCCCACAATCGCAAACCAAAACCCCGCCGCGCAGCGGTCGGCGGCGGGTCGTCTCACCCTGTATCGCGTCCTCCGCATCCTTTCCCTCCGACCGATCGGAAGCTACGGTCGAGGCCCATGGCGGCCGACCCCATCGTCTCGATCCGTGATCTCAGCAAGGTGTATCGCCAGGGCGAGATCCAGGTCACCGCGCTCAACAACGTCTCGATCGACATCCAGACCGGTGAGTTCGTCGTGCTCATGGGTCCCTCCGGTTCCGGTAAATCCACGCTGCTCCACATCATCGCGGGCATCGACCGCGCCTCGAGCGGCTCGGTGCTCGTCCAGGGGATCAACGTCGCCAACCTCACCGAGTCTCAGCTCGCCGACTGGCGGAACCAGAACGTCGGCTTCGTGTTCCAGTCGTTCAACCTCATCCCGGTGCTCACCGCGGCCGAGAACGTCGAGCTGCCGCTCCTGCTGACGGCACTCGGACGCGCCGAGCGGCGGAGGCAGGTCGCCTTGGCCCTCGATCTCGTCGGCCTGGCCGACCGTGGACACCACCGTCCGGACCAGATGTCAGGCGGACAACAGCAGCGGGTGGCCATCGCCCGGGCGCTGGTCACGGACCCGACGTTGATCGTCGCGGATGAGCCGACGGGCAACCTGGACGCCAAGAGTGCGACCGATGTGCTGTCGATCCTGCAGGCCCTGAGTCGGGATTCCCGCAAGACCGTGATCATGGTGACCCATGACCCGAAGGCGGCTGGCTACGGGACCCGGAGCCTGCATCTCGAGAAGGGGGAGATCGTCGCGTGAACCTCCCGACGTTCATCCTGAAGAACGCGTTGCGGAACCGGAGGCGGGCGTTGTTGACGGTGCTCAGCGTGGGGATCAGCTGTGCGCTGCTGGTGACGCTGCTGACGCTCCAGCGGGAGCTGACGGTGCCGCCGGAGTCGGCGGGGGCCTCGCTGCGGATCATCGCCCGGAACAAGGTCTCGCTGGCCCAGCCGCTGCCGGCGAAGCAGTTGGCCGTGATCGAGCGCATACCCGGCATTGTGGCGGTCTCTCCGTTCACGTTCTTCGGCGGCAATTTCCGGGATGAGACGGTCACGAGCTTCGCCCAGTTCGCGGTGGATCCGAGGCGGTTCCAGGGCCTCCTGGTGGAGGCGCGCGTCATCGAGGGGAGCTATGAGGACTTCGCCAAGGACCGGCTTGCCTGCCTCGTTGGGGCCGACACGTTCGAGCGCTACGGCCTGAAGATCGGCGATCGCATGAAGTTCACCGGCACGTTCTACCCCGTGGACCTCGACCTGAAGATCGCCGCGGTGTTCAACGGGACCGTCGACGACCGTGGGCTCTTCTTCCATCACAAGCTCCTGGACGAGCTGTCGGGGGATCCGGGAACCGTCGGCACGTGGTACATCCGGGCGGCATCGCCCGAGGTGGCGAACGACGTGATCGCCCGGGTGAATGCTGCGTTCGAGAACACCGCGGCCGAGGTTCGGGCGGAGACCGAGCGGGCCTTCCAGCTCGGGTTCGTGAGCATGCTGGGGAACGTGAAGATGCTGGTGCTCCTCATCTCCGGGGCGGTCGTGTTCACCCTGTCGCTCGTGACCATCAGCACGATGAGCATGGCGATCCGGGAGCGGTTCCGGGAGCTGGCGGTGTTGAAGGCCCTCGGGTTCCAGCGGCGCGAGCTGTTCGCCTTCATCCTCGCCGAGAGCTTTGGGCTCGCTGCGCTCGGGGCCCTCCTCGGGGTCGGGGGAGCCTGGGCTCTGTGGACCCATCTCGACCTCCAGAAGCTCACCAACGGATTCCTGATCTACTTCGAGGTCACCCCCCGCATCATGGCGTGGGGTGCCGCGGTGGCCGCCATCATGGGTGTCGTCGCCGCCCTGCCTCCCTCCTGGCAGACCGCGCGGATGAGCGTGACCGAGGGGCTCAAGACCCTCGATTGAGCGGACCCCGATCTCCCATGGCCCTCCCCCTCAAGTACAACATCCGGAACGTCCTGGTGCGCTGGCGCACGACGCTGTTCACGGTGCTCGGCATTGGTGCCGTCGTGCTCGTCTTCCTGGGGCTCCGTGCCCTCGGACGCGGCATCGAAGCGACGAACGCCAACACTGGGGATCCGCGCAACCTTCTCGTGGTCCGCAAGGGTTCCCAGGCCGAGTCGGGGTCCCTCGTGTCCCGGGACCAGTTCCGGACCCTGCGGGACCTGCCGGGCATCGCCCGCAATGCGGCAGGGGAGCCCCTGGTCTCGGCCGAGTTGGTGATGATCGTGAGCGCCCCGAGACGGGACGGGGTTGGCGAGGCCAATACCCTCCTTCGCGGAGTCACCCCCCGGGGCATGGAGCTGCGGTCGCAGGTCGCCCTCGTCGAGGGGCGCTGGTTCCACGCGGGCCAACGCGAGGTGGTGGTCTCGAGCCGCCTTGCGCGACGGTTTGCCGGATTCGAGGTCGGCGGGACCATCAAGGCCGGGCCCGACCGGCTGACGGTGGTGGGACACTTCGACGGCCAGGGGAGCGCGTTCGACTCGGAGGCCTGGATGGATGCGGACGAGTCGAGGGCCATCTTCGACCGGGAACAGTATTCCAGTGTTCTTCTCCGCCCGGCCGATGACTCGCTCGCGGACGGACTCATCCAGCGGATCGACCAGGACAAGCGCCTCGCCCTGCGTGCCGAGCGGGAGGTCGACTACTACTCGAAGCAGACCATGACGGCGAAGCCGATCAACTACCTGGCCGGCATCCTCGGCACGGCGATGTCAGTGGGGGCGGTGTTTGCCGCCATGAACACGATGTACGCCAGCGTCGGGGCCCGGACCCGGGAGATCGGCACACTTCGGGTACTCGGCTATTCCCGGCGCTCGATCGTGCTGTGCTTCCTGATCGAGGGGGCCCTGCTGTCCCTGCTCGGAGGCGTCCTGGGTTGCGCCATCGCATGGGGACTCCAGGTCGGCCTCGCGGCCTTCAACGTCTCCTTCGGCACCCTCGACTTCCAATCGTTCGCCGAGACCGTCTTCCAGTTCCGGGTCACTCCCGATCTGATGCTGCTGGGCCTCGGCTTCTCGGTCGTGATCGGCCTGGCCGGCTCCCTGTTGCCTGCGCTGCGGGCCGCCCGACTTCCTGTGATCGTCGCCCTGAAATCCCTATGAGTCCGGACAACCTCGAGAAACTGCGCATCGCCTCGGAACAGAAACGGCGTCCCCGGGGGCCGATCTGGATGATCCTCGGGTCGATCACCGTGGTCCTCGTCGCCATTGCCTACTTCGCCGTTCCACGGGCCTCCGACTCGATCCGGAAGGGCCTAAAATCAGGCGGTGGTCCGTCCGGAATGACGGATGCCACACCGAAGGGCGTGCCAGCCCAGAAACCAGATGCCGGGGAGTCCGCGGGTGGGGCGGGTACCAATCGTGTCGTGGATGCTGCGGCAAAGAGCGATAGCGAGACCTATGTGTTGAGAACTTCCGGCTACATCGTGGCCCGGGAGCGCATCGAGGTCAGTCCCCGGTTCATGGGGCTGGTCACGTGGATCGGGATCCGGAAGGGCGACACCGTGACCAACGGCCAGGTGGTGGTCCGGTTGGACGACTCGGAGTACCGGGCGCGACTCGCCGAGGTGGAGGGGCAGCTGGCGGTGGCGCGGGTCGCCGAGGAACGGGCCCGGATCGACTTGGACCGGACCCGCGAGCTGTTCGACGAGAAGGTCGAGTCCCAGCAGATGCTCGACAACTCTCGGTTGGCGCTGGAGTCAGCCCAGGCGCAGATCCGCCAGCTCGAGGGAGCCCGCCGGGTCATCCTCACCTATCTCGACTGGTGCGTGATCCGGTCGCCGGTAAATGGGGTCGTCCTCGAGAAACTCGCGGAGGCCAACGAGCTGGTCACACCCCAGAACTTCGGAGGCTCCCGCGGCCCCAGCACCTCGCTGCTTGCCGTTGCGGACCTGGCGGACCTGCAGGTCGAGATCGATGTGAACGAGCAGGAACTCGCCCGGATCGCGCTGGGTCAGAAGTGTCGTGTGAGTCCCGAGGCCTTCCCAGACCGGTTCTACGACGGCGTCGTGGCCGAGATCGCTCCGGAGGCCAGTCGCCAGAAGGGGACCCTCCAGATCAAGGTCCAGATCCTCCGGCCCGACAAATACCTGACCCCCGAACTCAGTGCGAAGGTGGACTTCCTGCCGCTCAAGCCTGCGGTGCCGTAGTCCCAGGTGTCGGGGTGCGGCTGTTTCCTCAAGGTGCGGATCCCGCCGCTAACACAGCCCAGGATACCGGCGTGGTCGAGGCATCGGGTTCCTGGGATGGATGGACCCCGACATTCTGGACCCGTGGGTCGAGGTCCGGATTGTCCCGGTGTCGGTACCCTGTGGACTCCGTCAGGACGGACTCCGCGAGCGGTCCCCCGAGTCGTGCGAGGGCCACGGCAGCGGCTCGGGCCAGGTCCGGTTCGGGTGCCTGGTTCGCCAGCTTGGCGAGACCCCGGAGGGCCTCCGGATTCTGGATCCGCTCGATCATCCAGAGCGCGGCGAAACCCTGGGTGGGTTGAAGGGGGGGCTGTCGGCTGAGCTCCGCCAGATAGTCCACGATCTCGGGTGTGGCGGATCGGCTGATCATCTCCGTGGCCGCCTCGAGGATCCGGAAGTCAGGGGTCGCCGTCACCACGGAGGCGAGAAGGAGGAGGTCCTGTGGATCCGACAGGCCCTTGAAGGCCTCGAGGATGGCCCGCAACGACTCCTCGTCCTGTTCCCCCACTGCCAGATTCACCAGCAGCTCGATGGCTTCACGCCCTCCCACGCCGGCGATCCGGTCGGCCCATTCACCCTTCTGCCCGAAGTCCGGGGCGGAATGCAGGGCCTCCGCCATGGCGGCGAGGCCCAGCCCCGGATCCCCGCCGCCCGGCGCCTCGTGATCCCCGCGGTCCCATTCACCCGATGTTGTCGCAGCCCCGGGTTGCTCGGAGTTCACCCGGACGTCGTTTGTGAAGGGCTCGGTGCCAGATT
>Ga0315906_10002037_pt1 | contig 29050 bp, 26 predicted proteins | sample LakEriMetagenome_4_FD_203526 | JGI IMG/M metagenome (GOLD analysis project Ga0315906, IMG submission 203526) | Freshwater fungal communities from buoy surface, Lake Erie, Ohio, United States - Buoy 2 MA122 | ecosystem: Environmental > Aquatic > Freshwater > Lake > Lake biofilm | place: USA...
TTACTAAACGGCTCCCGTTCCGCGGGAGCATGCCCCAACACGGAGTCTGCAACAATGATGTACCCCGAACAGCTGCTCATCCCCATGCGTCAGGAGCTCACGCGCCTCGGCGTGGAAGAGTTGAAGACGGTGGCCGAGGTGGATGCGAAGCTCGCCGACCAGAAGGGCACGGCGCTGGTGGTGGTGAACTCGGTGTGCGGGTGCGCGGCGCGCAACGCGCGGCCGGCGGTGGCCATGGCGCTCCAGCACCTCGTGAAGCCCGACGTGTCGACCACGGTGTTCGCCGGGCAGGATCGTGAGGCCACGGACCGGGCGCGCGGCTATTTCGTGGGCTATCCGCCGTCGTCGCCGAGCATCGCGCTCATGAAGGATGGCGACGTGGTGTTCATGCTGGAGCGGTACCAGATCGAGGGGCGGAGCGCGCAGGAGATCGCGGCGGATCTGACGCGGGCGTTCGATCAGTACTGCGCGGCCCAGCCCGCCTGACCCGGGACGCGACATCCGGCGGAGCGACCCATGTGGCGATACCTGCGATGGATGTGGCGCGAGGCGCCGCGGTCGCTCCGCCTGGAGTTTCTGATCACGATTCTGCTGATCGAGGTGCTGGCGCTCGCCACCATGGTGGTGCTCACCAATCCGGGGCCAACACGGGACGGGCGGATCAACGAGGAGTCGACGATCTCCCAGTGAGGGCACCATCGCCTGTCGTTTTGCCATCCCCGATATGTTGCGAATTGCACGGCAGGTGGTCATCCCCTCGCGCGCCATATCGGTCTGGCAACGGTAATTGAGGGAACGATGAGGGTGGTGTGTCTCGCAGATTCTGACGCATCGGTCCATCAGTTGATCAACGGGCCCTTCTTGTGTTGCGGGACCGAAACGATGTGTTGCTGTTTTGCATCATTTCGAATTTGACTACGGCGCGCAGTGAATTAAGCGGCCTTCATGAAGAATGTTGGTTCCGTTCTGAGCGTGAAGGTCGGTTAATTTGTAAGTTGTTGTATCGTTGTCCCTTGCATGAAGGTTCCATCACCGTTTCGCTGCTTGCGGCTGGGGTTGCCATCGGCGATGCTCGGCCTTCCATTTCATTAATGGCGTCGGTCGGCGTGGCCCGAGCATTGCGCTGAGCTTGGCATGAGCAGCGTTCCCCCCTTGGATGAGCCGTGCAATACGGACCATCCGCTCACCCAACTTAGGAGCTTCATCAAATGTCCATCCGTAACAGCCTCCGTCGTTTCGTTCGTGAAGAAGAAGGTGCCTCGCTTGCCGAGTACGCGTTGCTGCTTGGTGTGATCACGGTCGCGCTGATCACTGTCATTTCGCAATTCAAGGATTCCATCGCGGGCGTCTTCAATCGCACGTCGGACGCGCTGGACTCGGTAGGTACCTGACGGATCGGCGGGAACCGGGTCGCGTGAAATCACGCTCCGTGGCGCGAGGTGCGCGTGCACTGTGTCGGGAGATTCGCCGGCGCAGTGACGCGGCCTCGTTTGCCGAGTACGCGGTAGTGCTCGGCGTGGTCGCTGTTGCGCTAATTTTGGTGGTCTCCCAATTCACGGACCGCATCGGGAGCAGCGTCGCTCGCACTTCGATCAGACTGAGTAGCGCCGGAGTTGGTAGTTCCGCGTCGGGCGGAGCGTCCGCGGCCGGCGTCGGCAACACGCCCCCCGGGAACAGCGGGTCGAGTCCCGGGAACAGCGGGTCGAGTCCCGGGAACAGCGGGTCGAGCCCCGGGAACAGCGGGTCGAGTCCCGGGAACAGCGGGTCGAGCCCCGGGAACAGCGGGTCGAGTCCCGGGAACAGCGGGTCGAGTCCCGGGAACAGCGGGTCGAGCCCCGGGAACAGCGGGTCGAGCCCCGGCGGCAAGAAGGTTCCCTAGCAAGTGCGGCGAGGGTCGGCCACTCAGGCGATCCTCGCCATTCTCACGTGAAGGAAGGGCTTTAGGATGACGAGGGCTACGCTGATCCTGCTTGCAACGATGCTGCTCGGGACGTTGCTCGCGGCGGCGGCAACCAGTGACATCCACGCCCGGCGGGTCAGCAACAGGCTCAATCTCTCGGTACTCGCCGCCGGAGTCGTCTTCGCCCTGATTCTGCATGGCTGGCGGGCGGCCCCTTGGCAGGTATTCGCGGGGGTGGGGTTGGGATTGGCGGTCTGGTTCCCGATGTTTGCCTTTCGATTGATGGGCGCCGGCGACGTCAAGTTGCTGGCTGCCTGCGGTGCCTGGCTGGGCTGGCAGGGAATGCTGACCGCAACGCTCGCAACCGGAGTCTACGGCGGCGTTCTCGGCGCCGTTTGGCTTCTGCGCTCTCAGGGCGCAGTGAGCGCGATGCACACGGTAGCGACGGCCGTTCGTGCGCCTTGGCTGATGAAAATGCGGCCGTACGACGCGCGTGAGCGCCTGCCGTACGCCGTCGCGATCGCCGGAGGCGTCGTAACCGCATGGTGGTTCCAACATGGAAACGTTCTGACGGGAGCGCGGGTATGACCTCGCCGCCTCCCGGTCGTCGTATTTGCGGGCGGCGGTTTCTCCGGGAAACCGACGCTGGGCCGGTCGTGGAGTTCGCGATCGTCGTGCCGGTGCTGATATTTCTGCTGCTCGGGATGATCGACTTCGCGTTGGCGTTCAATCAGCGGTTGAATGTCGTTTCGGTGACGCGTGACATGGCTCGCATGCTGTCGGTGGAGCCGAATCCCTGCGCCGGATCTGTCCTTTCCACCCTTCGTGATCGTGCCGATGCGACCTTTATCCGACTCGATGCTCGCCAGCCGCTGTTAAGCGGATATGTGTCGATCCCGACATGCGAGGCGCCTTCGGTCACGGTTGCAGTGAGTGGGTACCCGCTGAGGACCACGTTTCTCCGGATTCCCTATTCGCTAAATGCAAGAGCGACGTTTCGCTGGGAGCGCGCCAATTGATTCACGCTGTCCCGTACCCATTTCGCAGAGCCAAGCATGTTCGGTGATCGCCGATATCGTTTCGTGTTGTACGTGGCACTCCTCGTTGCCGGTTTGGCGACGTTCGGAGTGTACCGCGTCATCGACGGGATGCGCGCGAGCAGCCGCATCGCCACCCAGAACGTCGTGATCGCGGCGGTTGACATTCCGGAGGGAACGTCGCTGTCGCAGGCGTCGCTGGCGGTGGTGCAGTTGCCCATCGCCGCCGTCCCCGCCGGCTCGTACTCTGCACCTGATTCAGTCATGGGGCGTGTCTCGCGAATTCCGATCTTCAAGGGCGAAGCGATCGTGCCGGGCCGGCTCGCCCCGGACGGCACCGCGGGTGGCCTCGAAGTAAAGATCGCCCCCGGCAAGCGAGCGATGTCGGTACGAATCGACGACGTCGCCGGTCTCTCCGGTCTGGTGCAGCCGAACTCCCGGGTCGACGTCATGCTCACCACCGGTGATGCGCGCGCCCCCGGGCAGATCTCGAAGCTCTTCATGAGCAACATGCGCGTGCTCTCTGTGGGCGCCCAAGTCACGCGTGGTCAGGACGGAACGCCCATCAACGCCCCAACGGCCACGCTCGAAGTGACCCCTGAAGAGGCGGAGCGCTTGGCGCTCGCCACGCGCGAGGGAAGCATCCAGCTCGTACTTCGCGGCTATGGTGATCCCGACTCGGTCACGACGACGGGCGCCAAGAAGGGCGACCTGCTCGTTGGTGCCGCGTACGCCGCGCCGGCGGAACCCGTCGCCGCGCCGGCACCGGTTCGCCGCCCCGCGCCCCGCCCCGCGCCGGCGGCCGCCCCTGCCGCACCCATTGCCACGGTCCCGGTGCCGCCGAAGACCGATTCGGTGGTCGTCAAGGTCTATCGTGGCAACAGTCTCGAGCAGCTGCGCTTCGAACAGCAAAAGAAGCGCGATACGATTCCCCCCTTGGAGTTCGAATGACCGTGTTTCCCATCCACGCTCTTGCCCAAGTGCACCTGCTGCGTGCGCGCGCAGTCCCGATGGCGGTATTCGCCCTGCTCGTAGCCACATCCGCCGTGCTCGCGCCGCGCGCACTCGCGGCGCAGTCGGCGGTGTCCGCCACGCCCATCGAGCCGTTCACAATGTCCGTGGGGCGCGCCTTGCCCCTCGACTTCACGGCGCCGGTGACGCAGGTCACGGTGGCCAACCCGAACGTCGCCGACGTGGTAGTGCTCACGGCCACGAGCGTCGTGGTCAACGCCAAGGCAATAGGCGAAACCGATATTCTCCTCTCAGGCCCGGCGCTCGGCCGGCGTCACCTGCGCGTCACCGTGCACCAGGCCACCGAGGAGCGACAGATCGCGCTGGGGGTGAAGTTCGCCGAGGTGCGCCGTGACGCGCTCTACGAACTGGGCGTGAGCGGCAAGTTTCAGGGGCTAAACGGTAACACGTCTACCGGTACGGGTGTCCTCGCGCCGAGAAGTTCGACGGGCTCAGGGAGCGGGGAGAGCAGCAGTGGGGCTGCCAATACCGTTGGACGGTTTGCGAGCGGCTTGCTCAATTTCGGTACGCAGGACATCACCGCCTTCATCGATGCGCAGGAGCAGGCCGGACGCGCCCGGTCGCTCGCCGAGCCCACGCTCGTTGCCGGCAACCGCGAAGAAGCCAACTTCCTTGCGGGGGGTGAACTACCTGTTCCTGTCGCTCAGCCGGGCCAAGGTGGGCAAGTCTTTATCACCATTCAGTACCGTCCATACGGCGTGCAGCTCAAATTCCGTGGAGAGGTCATTTCCGATTCTCTCATCAAGCTGAAGGTCACCCCCGAGGTGTCCAGCCTCGACTTCGGCAACGCGGTGCTACTCTCCGGCTTCCGTATCCCAGCCATCCGCACGCGCAAGGTCGAAACCACGCTCGATGTGCGACCTGGCGAGAGCCTCGTGATTTCGGGTCTGTTCAACGAGGAGCGCGAGGCAGTGCGTACGGGTGTTCCTGGACTGATGAAGCTGCCTATCCTTGGGGCGCTATTTTCGAGCAGTCGTTGGCAAAACAACGAATCGGAGTTGCTGGTGGTGGTCACGCCCGAGCTCTTCGATCCCAACACGGCCCGCGGCAAGCGCACTCTCCAGATCAAACCCGACTCGACGCAGCCGGCGCTTGACGCGCTGAAGAAGCGCCTGCCGCCCGAGTAAGTCGGTTGTTACTTCCGAACGCGCTGGTCCCTTTTCGTCGAGTGCCTTGATGCGTCGCGCTGTTGTCGTACGTGATGCGCTTGGTCAGTTGTCCGCAGTCGCGCCGGTGTTCGCGAGTGCGGGCTTCTCCAAGCCGGTGGAAGTGGAAAGCGCCGAGGCGCTGTTGTCGCTGGTGCGGGAAGCCGGTGCCGACCTCGTGGTGCTCCCGCTCGCCAGTGCCACGCCGACGGTGCTGACAGAAATCGAATCGCTGCTGCGTGAGCGCGATGGGTTGGCCGCCATCGGCACGGCGGCGCGGCCAGACAGTGAATTGATCCTGTCGGCGTTCCGTCGCGGTTTCTCTGAATTCCTCGTATCGCCGGCCAATCCCCAGGAACTTGAGGGGGCGCTGCTGCGGCTCGAGACCAAGTGGTCACGCGCGCCACGCGGCGGTCATGTCACCGCCGTCTACAGTCCGGCCGGGGGCGCTGGCGTGACATCCATCGCGGTGAACGTGGCGCACGCTCTCGCGCGCCGGAAGCCGGCGGGGCGGGTGGCTGTGGCAGATCTGGTCGTTGGCTTGGGCGACGTGGCGACGCATCTCAACGTGGCGCCCGTGTACGACCTGGGTGAACTCGTGCGCAATCTGGATCGTGCCGATTCCGAGTCGTTGCAGAGTATTACGACGAGTGTCGCCGACGGCATGGATGCCCTCGCCGGCACCAGCGACCTCGAGCTGGGTGAGGAAGTCACAGCCGAGGCCGTGCAGCGCATCCTGTCGCTCATGCGTTCGAGTTACTCGTATACGGTGCTCGATCTTGAGCACACGGTGTCGCCGCGTACCATTGCGGCGCTGGATGCCGCCGATCGTATTGTGATGGTCTTTCAGGTCACCGTGGCTGGCCTCCGTAAGGTGAAGCGGGCGCTCACCCTCTTCGAGCAGCTCGACTTCCCCGCGGAAAAGGTGGTGCTGGTGGCCAATCGTGTCGGGGCGGGCGATGTCATGTCCTGGCCTGACGTGGCCAAGTCATTGGGGCGCACTGTGGATTTTCGCCTTCCGAATGCCTACCAGGTCATCGCCGACGCACAAACACGTGGCATCCCGGTGGCGGCCAGCGCAAATGCGCCTGGCGCCGCACCGCTGATCGAAGCGTACAACCTGCTCGCCGTTCGTCTCATGGGGCAGTCAGGCGCCACTCCCGGCAGTGTCGAATCGTTGTCTGTTGCCGGGCGAAGTGGGCTCGGGCGCCTCTTCGGCAAGCTGAGGAAATAATCGTGGAACGCTCACTCCGAGAACGCCTCCTCGGCCGAAAAGCACCAGTCTCGTCGAACGGCGTGTCGCCGTTGCCCAATGGCCCCGAGCCGAAGTCGTCCGAATCGATCCAAACGATTGATCCACTGGCCGACATTCCCCAACCTGCACAGCCCAAGGTGGTGGAGGAGCTCACCGGTCCGTCCCCGGTCGATCTGCTCAAGCGCGACCTGCATCAGAAGCTCGTCGATCGACTCGATCTCGCGGCGCTCGAGAAGATCCGCGACGAGGGGATGCTCACGCAGCAGATCCGCAGTGCGGTCTTGGAATTCCTGCGTATCGAACAGGCGCCGCTCTCGGCGGGAGAGCGCGACGAAGTGGTCGAGCAGATCGTCTGGGAGGTCACGGGGCTGGGACCCATCGAGCCGCTCACGCGCGACGGCACCGTCTCCGATATTCTCGTGAACGGCCCCAAGTCGGTGTACGTCGAGCGGAAAGGACGTCTCGAACGTACCGGCATCACGTTCCGCGACAACGCGCACCTGCTCACGATCATCGATCGCATTGTGAGCAAGGTGGGACGTCGGGTGGACGAATCGTCGCCCATGGTCGACGCCCGTCTCACCGACGGGTCGCGCGTCAACGCCATCATCCCGCCACTCGCCATCGACGGGCCGGTGCTCTCCATCCGTCGGTTCGGGGCGTCCATCGGACCGCGGCGACTCGTGGAACTTGGTGCCATGTCGCCGGCGATGTTGCGTCTGTTGGCCGCGGCTGTCGTGGCGCGGCTCAACATCATCGTGTCGGGTGGGACCGGTGCCGGTAAGACCACGGTGCTGAACGCGCTGTCCAGCTTTATTCCTGAGTCGGAGCGCCTGGTTACCATCGAAGACGCGGCCGAATTGCGCCTGCAGCAGTCCCACGTCGTGCGTCTCGAAACCCGACCGCCTAACACGGAAGGGCGCGGTGAAGTGAGTGCGCGCGACCTCGTGAAGAACGCGCTGCGTATGCGCCCCGATCGCATCATCATGGGCGAGGTGCGTGCCGGTGAGGCGCTCGACATGCTGCAGGCCATGAACACGGGTCACGAGGGCTCGCTCACCACCATCCACGCGAACACGCCGCGCGACGCCATGGCGCGTCTCGAAACGATGGTGTTGTTCGCGGGGACCACGCTACCCACTCGCGCCATCCGGGAGCAGATGGCGAGTGCACTGCACCTCATCGTGCAGGCATCACGCATGTCCGACGGCACCCGTCGGATCACCAGCATCACCGAAGTCTCCACAATGGAGGGCGAAGTGGTCACCACCCAAGAGATCTTCCGCTATCATCGGCGCGGCGTGGCCAATGACGGGACCGTCTTGGGGAACTTCGAGGCCACCGGCGTTCGGCCCACATTCATGGATCAGATCGTGGCGCGCGGCATTCATCTGCCCCCTGAACTCTTCGCCTTCGGCTCGCATGGCGAGGGTGGCCTTGAGGCCGTGGGCGCGCTGGCATCGAGCGGAGCGATCTGATGACCGGCCTGGTGCTGGTGCTGGTGTTCGTCGGGGCCATGCTGCTGGTGGTTGGCTCCTTTGTCTTTATCAACCGCCGGCGGTTGTCGGCGGCCGATGCGGCTCGCCTTCGCGTTGGTGATGCGGGCGGTATCGTGCGGAGCGACGCGCCGCTCTCGATCCTGCGTGACGAGCGGGTGTCCGACGTCCGCGCTCTCAACGAACTGCTGTCGGGGAAGAATTTCACCATCGTGCTCGAGAAAGAACTCACGCACGCTGGCTCCCGTCAGAAGCCCGGTGAGTTTATCCTGTTCACGTTGTTGAGCGGCATGGTCGGCCTAACCATCATGCAATTCGTGGTTGGTGGCCTCGCCAGCGTTATTGGCATCCTGCTCTTCGGTGCCGTTCCGTGGCTACTCCTCAAGCGCAAGCAGAGCAAGCGCCGTAAGGCCTTCGAGCAGGCGTTCCCCGACGCGCTCGATCTCATGACCAATGCGCTGCGCGCCGGCTATTCCTTGCAGGCTGCGATGGAATTCACCGGGCGCGAGGCGGCGCAGCCGCTGCGCGCTGAATTCCTGCGCTTCTACGACGAACAGCGGCTTGGCGTCGACGTGCGGACCGCGTTGCTCGCGATGCAGGAGCGTATTGGCACCGAAGAAGCGCGCCTCTTCGTCACGTCGCTCATTCTGCAGCGTGAGACGGGTGGCAATCTCGTGGAGCTACTCACAAATATCTCCACGCTTATTCGAGAGCGCATCAAGTTTCAGGCGAACCTTGAGACCCTGACGGCCGAGCCCAAGATGAGCGCGCGCGTACTCGCCGCCATGCCGTTCGTGATGTTCGCCGCGATTTATGCGATCAACGCGCAGTACATGCAGCCGCTGTTCACCGATCCCAAGGGGAATTTTCTGATTGTGTACGCACTCGTGTCGGTGGTGATCGGGTATTTCGTGATGGAAAAGATTGCCAGCGTGGACATGTAGCCCATGGAACGGCTCCTGACCGAGATCCCGCTGGCACTGATTTTTCTGGTCGTCACGCTCATCGTGGCGGTGTGTACGGTGGTGTATGTGGCCATCGCCGAGCGTCAGCGCCGTGAAACGCTGCAGCGCGTTACGCCGGATCTCGAGGCAGCCCGCTTGGCAGAGCGGTTACTGCTGAACGACGACGAGACGGCCTCGTCGCGACTGGCGGCCTGGTTGCGTGAACGCATGCCGGAAGGGCTGCTCACAGAGGAGAACAACGGAAACAAGCTGGTACACGCCGGTTTTGATGGGGCGGCCGCGCCGGTGATTTTCTCCGCCATTCGCATTGTCTCGGCGCTCTTGATCCCGGTGCTCGCATTCATTGCCGCGCCACGGGACGAACCCACGTGGCTCATGATTTCCCTTGTGATGGGCGTGGTTGTGGGCCTCGCTGGTCCGCAGGCCGTGCTCGACCGCCTCGCGACCAACCGGCAGGAGCGCATCCGCACCGGGGTGCCGGATGCCCTCGACCTGCTCGTGGTATGCGTGGAGGCCGGCGTGTCGCTCGACGCGGCCATTATTCGCGTGGCGCGGGATCTGTCGAATGTGCGTCCCGAGTTGGCGATCGAATTCGCGCAGGTCGTCCGACGTGTGAACGCCGGTATGCCGCGAGACCGCGCGCTCCAGGGACTGGCGGCGCGCACGGGCGTGGACGAGCTCCGTACGCTGGTATCCAGTATGATCCAGACCGAGCGACTGGGAACATCCATTGCGCGCGTGCTGCGGGTGAACGCCGAGTCCTTGCGGACGCGCCGCCGCCAGCGTGCTGAGAAGCGTGCCGCCGAAGCGGCGCTCAAGATGATCTTCCCGCTAGCGCTGTTCCTTCTGCCCGCATTGCTGGCGGTCATCGTGGGGCCGGCGGCTCTCACGGTGGTGCAGCAACTGGGCGATCTGACGAAGTAGGCCCAATGGTGGACAGTGACATTCCGAAGGAGGTCAAGATGAATCGGAGGCGAGCTGGATCGGTGGTACCCGAACGGCGCGGAGCCACCACGGTATTCGTGGCGGTTTTCACGCTCGTCATCGTAGGGGTCGTCGCATTCACCATTGACCTAAGCCGACTGTTCACCGGAGCAAGCGAATTGCAGACCGTGTCCGATGCGGCCGCATTGCGTGGCGCGCAGGAACTCCAGCGCGCGCCTGGTGTATCGCCGGTCACCGTCACGACAAGCTTCTCAGCCCAGAATGAGGCGCTAGGGGCGAAGGAGGCCGTGCCGGCGGCCGCGATAACGCCAGTTTTCTGGGATCCAACGGCCGCCGATCCGGAGACACCCACCACGTGGGCCAACGCCAATGCCGTGGCAGTCCGGGCGTCGCGCACGAGTCGGCTGCTGTTTGGGCGCCTACTGTCGCCCTCGCTTCCCACCACGTCGCAGCGCGCCATTGCGTGGGTGGCCAACGTGCAGTCCGTGTCATGCCCGGCGCCGTGGGGGTTTCCGATGCAGGCGTTGAACGACGCGCTGTACGGCCTGCAGGATGTTAGCGTGCGCGCGACTATGTACTCGACGCTCACACAGAAACTGGCGAATCCCGGCGCGCTGAGTGTCACCATGATCGTGTATCCGAGTTCTCTGACGCGGCCCACCGTCGCCGGTGAATCGTGGCCGTTCAGCGGCATCAACGACGCGGGATCGGTAAACATGAACGAATACGCCGATCAGGTGGCCAATACGGGAACCTGCGCGGCCAACTCCAATACACGAATCGACGATGTTGAGGCGTTTCCCGGCAATGGTCAGGGCTCGGTCCCGCAGAAGACGGCGGGCGGCGCATACGGTGCGGGTATCACCGGCGGCATTGGCTTCTGCGCCGCGCCGCTGGGGAATGGCAACAATGGCCAGGGCCAGGGCCAGGGCCAGGGCCGGGGCCAGGGCCAGAATGGGCAGCCGCGTGCCGACTGTTATCCGGTGGGGTCGTACAACGTTGGCTCCTCCGGTGTACTTCGCTACGTATCGTGGTTCGGGCCGGTGACCAACAATTCGGCCACCGTCCTGACACTCAGTGGGTTCATGGTTATGTGCGTGTTCAATGGCAAGTCGAATGGCGAGCCGGACCCGCAGGAACGCTGTGCGTGGTACGATTCGTATCGCACGTCCCAGTTCGCGCCGAATGGTCTGCCCAACTCGCTCCCGCCGGGCACCATTGTCGGGTATCCGATGCCGACCAGCCCGAGCATCGGCGGCGCCACCTTGGGGAACACGCCATCGCTCGCGCAGCGACTGATCCTGGTGCGGTAACGTCATCGTGAAGTCTGTGCGCTTCGCTACGCCGCTAGTTGCTGTCGCCTTGGGGTGGGCGCGCGCAATCGCTGGGGCCCAGGGGCTCGACCCCGCACCAGCGAGCATGTGTGGGGCGCGTGAGCCGCTCGCTATCGCGGACACCGCGCGCGCCGACTCGCGCGTACTCATCCGCTTTTCTGCTGGTCTCGCCAGCGATCCGAACGACGCTTTTCTGGCGCGTGCGCTCGGCACACTGACCGCTAGCCGTATTCGCGAAGCGCTCGACGTCGATGTGCGCTCCCGAGGGCTCGGCAACACCTCCGCCGACGGTGATGCTGCGTCGGCCGTGGCCGAGGGCCGCGTGCTCGGTGTGCGTTTCGTGCTCACGGGGATCGTGACGCGCAACGACGATCGGTCCATCGTCAACTGGCGGCTGGTGGATGCGAGGTCGGGCAAGGAGCAGAGCAGTGGCACCGTCACGCAACAGTATGGGCAGGCCGACAGTCTCGTCGGCGCCATGACGGCTGCGCTCACCCGCGCCTTCGGTAAACCCGCGTTCAAAGCCCAACCGCAGGATCGGCTTACCACGACGAATCGCGACGCGTTGCTCATGTACTTCAAGGCGCTTGCCGATGCCGACGCCTTCGATCGTGTGCACCTCGCGGCGGCCGACTCGCTCCTCGGTGCCGCAGTGGCCGCCGACCCGTCATTCATCGCCGCCCGCTTCAAACTGGCCGAGCTTGTGCTGCGGGAGCTCGACTATGTGGAGCAGCGGGAAGCGGAGCGTGCCGCGCTTCTCCGGAAGGGACTGTGGAACGTGGCGGCGGTCCTGCTGCGCGATCCCATGAACGCACGCGCCTTGGCGCTGATGGGCCGCCTGCAGTTGCACGGTCTGCGCCCAGAACTCGCCCTGCCCATCGTCAGGGCGCTGGCGCGCCTCGCGCCGGGCAATGCGGAAACGACCACTCTCGAAGTGCACACCCTTCGTGCGCTGGGACGGGATCAAGAGGCGCTGAGGGTCGTCCGCAACGCGTCCGGTGGCGCGGAGCGCAATGTGCCGGCGCTCCTCATCCGCGCCGACCTCGAACGTCGGGTCGGCGATGCCAAGGTGGCGTGCCGCTCACTCAATCGCGCCGTGACCCTCGATCCGCTGTTTGCACCGGTCTACGTGTGGCGGGCCATCGTTCGTAGCCGCCTCGGCGAGCGCCGCGAGGCATGGGCCGACGCCGAGGTCGCGGCGCGACTCGGACGGAACGACTGGGGCGAGCTCACGGGGGCGATGATCGACTTGTCCGTTCGGGACACCGTGAGAGCCAAGATGCGCGTAAAGCCTCTCATGGCCGACGCGTCGCTCCAGCAGGCGGGCTGGCTCGACTTACTACTGCGCGCGGCCATCGCGCACGAACTGCAGGTGCCGAAGGACGCGATGCTCGCTGTGCGGCAGATGCCCTGTCACGAACCGAGGCGCTCCATGCTGGCGCGTGAGCCGTTACTGCGCTATCTGCGTATTCCTCCCGAGTGCGGGGGCGCGCGGCCTCAGCCGAAGGCGTAGCGACTGATGGTTGACGGCTTATGACTGAAAGCTCCCCCCATTCCTCGGGGAAGCTTTCAGTGTTCGGCTTTCCGCTTTCAGCGGAAATCGAAAGCGCATCCTACCCATTGACGCGAATCCACCGGATGATCTCGCCGATCGACGGGCGCTTGCCGTACATCAGTAGCGCCGTGCGATAGAGACGGCCAGCCGCCACCATGGCCGCGATCGCCGTAACCGACAGCACACCGATCGAGATCACGATTTCCGCAGTGGGCACCGAAGCAAGACCGAGACGCAGAGGCATGAGAATGGGTGATGAGAACGGCACCATGCTCATCGTGCGCGCGATTGGCCCGTCGGGATCGGCCAGCGCTGGCTGTAAAAGCGCCACACTGCCGACGAGCAGCATCAGCACGGGCGTTTGCGCCTGCTGCGCTTCCTGCTCGGAGCTCACGATGCTGCCCACCGCGGCGAACAGCGCGGCGTACATCACGTAGCCAAGGATGAAGTAGGCGAAGAGCGGAATGAGCTCCACGAACGTCACGTTCGGCAGCGTCATGCTGGTGCCGGTTACCCCGAGCGCCCCAAGCAATCTCGCGCGGTTGCTTAACAGCATCACCACGCTCGCCGTCCAGAAACCGAGCTGCACGAGTGCCACACCGCCAATGCCGAGCACCTTGCCCGATAGCAGCACTTTCGGGGACACGCTCGCCAGCACCAGCTCGGATACGCGGGACTGCTTCTCCTCGGTGACGCTGCGCAGCACGATCTGGCCGTACAGCACGATCACCATGTACAGCAGCACCGCCACGCCGCCGCCGAATACGAGATTCACCTGCGCCGAGCCGGAGCGACCGTCCTTCAGCACACGCTGCACCGTGGCGGAGATGCGTACCTTGGCGATCTGCTGCGCCTGTTCGAGGTCGAGGCCCGCGCTGGCGACGCGCTGACGAAGCAGTTCGCGCTCGGCCGCCGACTGTACCCGCTCCGACGTCACGATGGGGGCACTACCCGACAGCAGCAGGCGCAGCGCGCCGGTGGACAGCGTGTTCGGATCCACCACGAGCACCGCCGGCAGGGCATTCGTACCGAGCAGCGTGCGCAGGGAATCGATGACCCGTGCCGTGTCGGCGCCGGTGGTGGTGATCACCTGCGCGCGCTTGCCGGTACCCATGAGGCCACCGGCGAGTTCGGTGGCGATCCCGTCGCCCATGTTCACACCGGTGACGTCGACGATCGCCATGGCCGACAGATCCACCGATCGCGAGGACTTGTAGGCCAGATACGGCGGTCCGATGAACAGGGCGGCGAAGAGCAGCGGCGCGAAGAGCGTGCTCAACAGGAACCACTTCGAGCGCACACGCTCGCCGAACTCGCGCTCGATGACGGCCAGCAGCTTACCCATGTCCGCTCACTCCCGGCTCGACGCCCGTGGCGCCAACCTTTTCGAGGAAGATGCGATGCAGTGAGGCCTCGGTACGGTCGAAGCGTACGAGCTCCACCTTGCTGGCCACGAGCGCTTCGAGCAGTTGCTGCGACGAGACACCCGGGACGAGATCCACCTCCACCTGCTGGCCGTGATCGTCGAGACGAGCCACGAGCGACGGGTCCGACAGCAGCGCGCGCGCGCGGTCACGCCCGTCGCCGCCGAACTGCATGCTCACGCGGCCTTCGCCGCCGTATTCCGCCTTCAGCGCCCCGAGGGAGCCGTTGGCCACCACTTCCCCGCGCGCGATGATGGCCACCGCATCGCACATCCGCTCGGCGGCGTCCATCACGTGCGTGCTGAAGATGACCGTGCGGCCGTCGCGTCGGAGGTCGAGTACCGTGTCCTTGAGCGCCTGGGCATTCACCGGATCGAGGCCGCTGAACGGCTCGTCGAGAATCACCAGCGCCGGGTCGTGCAGCATGGTGCCGGCGAACTGCACCTTCTGCTGCATGCCGCGGGAAAGATCCTCCACCTTGGCCGTGCTCCAATCCTGCCCGCTCGTACGCAGGCCGAGCCGTTCGAGCCAGTGGTCGATGCGACGGTCGGCATCCTTCGTTTCCAGCCCCTTGAGGCGCCCGAGGAAGCGAAGGACGCGGCGCACCTGCATCTTGCGATAGAGGCCGCGCTCCTCGGGGAGATACCCAAGGCGATCGGTGATCGACGGATCGCTATTCGGACGTCCCAGCACCTCGATGCGCCCCGCATCGGGGATCATCAGGTTGAGGATCATGCGGATAGTCGTCGTCTTGCCGGCCCCATTGGGACCCAACAGGCCGAAGATCGTCCCTGTGGGGACGAGCAACGACACGTCGCGCACGGCAAGGTGATTCGCGTACGCCTTGCGCACGTGTTCGACGCGAATGGCAACCGAAGATGCAGACACCAGGGCAGGCCGGGGAAGAAGTCAGGCTAACGCTGTTGGACGAGAGACCAAAACGACTGTCGCAAGGTAACAGTTGTCTGATCACCTAAATTATTGAGCTGGCGGAAAACGAAAACGGCGCACCTCGGGGTGCGCCGTTCGTAGTTGGACCGGGTGAGCCGTCGTTGCCGACGTCAGGCTGAGACACGGGTGGGAACCGCGCGTAGTCCTGACGCGCCGCTGTTACCACTGCCGGCGCCGCGGTCAGAAGACGACACCTCTTCATGGTACTCGGCGTCTTCGTTCACCTGCCACGGGTCGTGCAGCATGCGCCCCGCGATGATGTTCTCGGCCGTGAGCAGCGCCGTCATCATGGCGTGATCCTGATTGTTGTACTTGTGCATGCCGTTGCGGCCGACGAGGTGCAGGTTGGGGTAGTCGGCCGCAAGTTCGTCGCGAATGACCTGCACGTGCTGCGCGTAGGCGTCGTCGTACACCGGGTACGCCTTCTTCTGCCGCACGACCGAGCCCTCGATGAGGTCGGCGCGGTGGGCGAGACCAAGCTGCTCGAGTTCGGTGATGGCGCGTTCCACCAGTTCGGCGTCGTCGCTCGCCCAGAGGCCGTCGCGTTCGAAGCAGAAGTACTCGAGCCCGTAGCAGGTGAGCGCCGGATCGGGGATGAGCTCGGGGGACCACGACTTGAAGTTCTGGATGCGCCCCACCTTCACGCGCGGGTCGTGCACGTAGATCCAGTTGTCGTCGAACTTCTGGCGGTCCTTCAGCACCAGCGCCACGGTGAGAAAGTCGCGGTATCCCAGCTTGTCGGCCGCGTGGCGCATGCGTTCTGACGGGAAGGGCGACAGCGCATGCACCACTTCGCGGAGCGGCGCCGACGAAATGACGTGATCGGCCGTGATCTCCTGCCTCGAGCCGTCGGGAGCGGTCATGCCCACCGTCCACAGCTGGCTGACGCCATCGAAGCGCGCATCGGTCACGGCATGTCCCAGCCGGACCTCGCCGCCCTGGCGTCGCACGTGGTCGGCGCACGCTTCCCAGAGCATGCCCGGGCCGAGCCGCGGGTAGCGGAAGGTGCTGATGAGGCTCTTGATGGCGCCCTTGCGGTCCCCGGCCGGTGCCGGCTTGAGGGCATTGAGCACGGCGGAGACGAGCGACACGCCCTTGATGCGCTGGGCGGCCCAGTCGGCCGAGATGTCGGTGCACTTCATGCCCCACACCTTTTCGGTGTAGGTCTTGAAGAAGATCTCGTAGAGCCGCCGCCCGAACTGGTTGGTGGTCCACTCCTCGAAGTTGCGCGGATTCCGGATGGGGTGCAGCCGGACGGCGGCGTAGGAGAGAACGCAGCGGATGGATTCGATGATACCCAGGTCGCGGAGCGCTTCGAACGGTTTGAGCGGGTAGGCGAAGAAGTGGCCGTTGTAGAAGATGCGGCTGGACCGCGGCCGGTCGAGGAAATCGTTCGGAAGGATCTCCCGCCAGAGGGCCTCGATGCGGTCGGACTTGGAGAAGAAGCGGTGCCCACCGATGTCGAAGTGGAAGCCCTTGAACCTGACGGTGCGGGAAATGCCCCCGACGTATTCCGGGTCCGCCTCGAGGACGGTGACCGGATGGCCGTGTTTCGTGAGGTGGTAGGCGGCCGTCAGTCCCGCAGGACCGGCGCCGATGATGACGGTGGTGGGGGGCATTGACTAAGACAGGGCGACCGTCCTGCTGAGGCTCACACAAAGAGTTAATCTACTGTACAGCAATGACGACGAATACCGCCGCCGATCGTTACCGAACTCCCAAGATTGAACGGTGGACAGCCGTCGGTTTGATTTTGCTGTCGTTTCTGGGCTTTCTGCTGTCGCGTCCGTACATCGGCATCATGCAGGATGCACGTCTGTATGTTGGCTTCGCCTTGGCCCAACTCGAGCCGAACGGGATAGGACAGGATCTCCTGTTTACTGCAGATGGCCAATCCGGGTACTCCATCTATCCCGCCATCCTTCGCGAATTGGTACGAGCCGTCGGTCCTTCGAAGGCTGCGATGCTCTCGGCGTTCTGCGGATTGTGCGTGTGGTTCGCTGTGTTTTACCGCTTTTCGAAATCTTGGTGGGGGGACCAACTGGCACCCCCAAGGGCCACGGCAGCGATCCTCCTCGCCCTCTCGGTGTCGCACTCTTACGGCGGAACAGGAGTATTCAAGTTCGCCGAGCCGTACGCGACTCCCAGAATATTTGCGGAGGCACTCGTTCTCTTGGGCTTGACGTCTATGCTATCCGGAAGCTCGGTAGTCATGATATTCGGCCCTGTACTTTTCGCTGCGGTGATTCATCCGATCATGGCTGCGCCAGCCTTAGCGGTTGGTCTATTGTGGTTGGCAAGACGCCCACACCAACAAGTCACGCTCGCGGCACTGGTCGCTGTGGGGGGGGGGCTACTGTTGTGCAGTGGTCCACTGCTAGGTGTGGATCGGGTACCGTTCGCGCGATTTGACCCGGAGTGGCGTCAGGCCCTTGATGCAAAGCGGGCCCTTGTATTCCTGCGCTGGTGGCGCCCGCAAGATTTCACTCGTACCCTGCTTCAGTTTGTAACCGTCGCACTGGCTGCTTCGACTCTTGGTCCCGCGCATCGTCGCCTGATCGCGGCGTGCGTGATTACGGCGGGCGCCGGACTTGCGATTACGGCGATCGGCGCCGATGTCGTGGGAAACGTCCTGCTTACTCAGGCCCAACTTTGGCGTGCCCTTTGGATCGTGTCGCTGCTCGCGTCGATATCACTGCCGATACTCGTGCACGACGCCTGGCGTCGGGAGTCGAACCGAGACGTTATTGCGGGATCGAAGTTGAGACAATCCGCGACGCTTGTGCTAATCCTCGCGTGGATCGTCGTGGAATACAGTACGAGTGCCGGCGTACTCGCGGCACTCGCCGCAGTACTGTGGTGCGCGCCAATGTATCGGCCGGACCTGACGTTGCCGCCGTCGGGCATTCCGCTCATCACGGCGGTGGTTGCGGGATTGGCGTTGTTCATGGTGGGAGCGCAGGCGTGGATCACGACGGAGTTTGTGCTAGGCGCGCCTGATACGCTGCCGCCCACTACGTGGAACTACGTGTGGATGACGGCGGTGCCTGGGCTCCTCACCTTATTGGTGGCCGTCTGGATCTTCGTGTCAGGCGCTGAACCGCGCCCGCGCGTCGTTGGTGTAGTGGCGGGGGCGCTGCTAGTACTCGTGGTCGTGGCCTGGGACAGCCGAACGACCTATCAGCGGCAGCTCGAGCGCCGGCTCGACTCGCAGGCGGTGAACCGCGAGCCACAGCCGGTCTCGGCGCGCCCCGGCCCGGTGTTCTGGCCCTTCAGTGACCTCGAGGCGTGGGCCTACCTCGGTCGTCCATCGTGGGGGACGCAGCTACAGGGCATCCCTGCGGTTTTCAATCGAGAGTTGGCATTGGTTTGGACTTCGCGCTGGCGTCGCCTGCGTGCCTCTGGACTCACACCCACCGCTGAAGGGGCGCAGGAACTGGTCGTCGGCGCTTACCAGTGGGGTGGGGATGCCAGCTTGCGGCGTCTGTGCAACGGGTCGGACTCGCCAGAGTTGGTGATACTTCCCTCGACACTTCCTCTAGATGTAAAGACGGTCCTGCTGGAGATGGCTGAGCCAAAGCTTCTGCAACCTGCCACTCGAGGCGCAAACTGGAAGCGAATCGATAAGTGGCAGCTCATTCGTTGCGCCGATGTGACTAGCGTGAGGTGAACGAGTCAAACTTGGGAAAGGCGAATGGAGACCCCACTCATGCCAGGTCGTCGGGAGGTGTAATGGTGCTCACCGATATCGACGTCGGCGCTGTCAAGGCGCACCAAGATTGTCTCAACTAGGCATCGACGATGTCAGAGGCGAGTTAGGCGTTCAGGTGGCGGTTTAACTCATCCCGATCGCGAACTGGGCCAGTGAGCAAGGCCACAGCGTCGACGTTACGTGAAACGATATCATGACAAAGATAGCTGCCATCATCGTATGCTACTTCCCGGATGCACGGCGGCTCGCTGGCCTCACTTTGGCGCTGGCCCATGCGGTTGATGAAATAATCATATTCAACAATGGTGGCTTGGACGAGGGAGATCTACCCAGTTTAGGTGGCAAACTGAGCATCGCGATGCGTGAGGGGCGCAACTTGGGAATTGCGACAGCACTGAATCTTGCATGCGAAGCAGCACAACAGCGTGGTTGTCAATATGCTGTGATTTTTGATCAAGACAGCCAACCTGATTCGAATATGATCGCACGACTCTTGGTGGAGTTTCAAGAATGGAAACAGCAAGGATATAAAGTCGCTGCAATCGGTCCACAGATTGTTGATCTCCGCGGCGGCTCGGAGAGGAGAGCCCCTTTCGTAAGGGTCTCTCGCTATTCTTGCAGGAAAGTCTTCGAGGAAGGTACGGTGCAGGTTTCCGGGCTAATAACGTCTGGCTGTCTGCTTGACCTGAGCGTATGGAAGGACGTGGCGAAGTTTGATGACGACCTGTTTATCGATTTCGTAGACCACAATTGGTGCTGGCAGGTAGCCGCGAAAGGATATGTGGTGCTGGGGACGACCAAGGTGAAAATGGTACATGAATTGTCGAGTGAATTAAGGACAGCGGGGCAGTACACTCTGACGATGTATGGCCCAACCCGCCGATACTTTCAGAGCCGCAATGCGGTCTATCACCTTCTCCATTACCCTTTTTCAATCGGCAGGGCCCAATTCGCAATCATCACACTTGCACACACCATTCTGTCGGCAGCCGTGGTTGACAACGCACGATGGAATTCGTTGTGGCAGTGCCTTAGGGGGGCCTCGCATGGAGCGCAGAAGCGGCTGGGACCATTTCGAGCCTGACGGATAGTGCACATAGTCATTCCCTAAGTCCAACGCATGCCTCAATGGCGGGTTCAGTTGATATCGCTTCGCATCCATCCAGTATCAGCCGTTGATGGATTGAAATCCTTACTGCACAGCGACCTGCGGGCCTACAAGTACAAAGACGGTTTGTTAGGGTTTAAAGCCCACCCATGACATGGCGGAACTTGCCGTACTGGCTATCGCTCCGATGCGTCCTTTGATCTCCGCTAGGCGTACTATACGCACGATGGAGTAGGCACCGAATCCGATCGCGCAAAGGCCCCCAAAAGCGGCTCCGCCAACCGGCGTAAAACGCGATATGGACAACGTGATCAGTCCCAGCAAAAGACCAACCGCCATAACAGCGACTGTTCTATCGTTGCGGACGAGTTCAATCCTTCGTCCGACTGTACGCAGCGACAATACTGATGCCGATATCGAAAGCACCAGGTACGCTGCGCCTGACGCCAAAAGGCCGAAGCGATCAACAAGGCCGAGCGTTGCCAAGAGGAACAGCAACTGCCCGGTGACCTCTATGAAGAAATGCGTCACGCCCTCTCCTCGTGCTAACAAGACAAAACCAAGCGGCCACACTGACACGCGTAGTATGTCGGCCAATACCTGCAACTGAAGAATCAGCGCAGCGGGGCGAAACTCGATACTGAACATCAGTGACATGACCCAGGGCGCAAAAGCGATGACACCCACGGCGACCGGAGCAACGATCAGAAGCGCGACTTCGGTTTGTTCGGCGACGAGTCTGGCGATCTCGTCGGGGTGATGAAGAGCTGAGGCGAGTCGTGGCAGATAATCGGCTCCTAATGCGCCAAGCAAGATTGGCATATAGGATAGGCCAACTGTGGTTGCTGCGGTATAAAGTCCGAGGGACTCGGTACCATGCATGTGTTGAATGATGGCGCGCGCCGCGAAGGTTGAAGTAATCACGACAACCGACGCGAGCATGTAGGGCGCACCGTTCTTCGCCAGGTCGCGCAGCATCGGCCGTAGATCGGCACGGGGGCGGCGATGCGCGCGTATCGCGGTTATCAGCTCTGACATACCCACAAGGAGCAGGCAAGCAGGCGCCGAAATGAGAAGGAACACTAAACCTTCCCGGCCGAACATGAGGACCGTCCCGCCCCCGATCATCAATGATCCCAAAGCCGACGAGGCATTTGTGCGAGAGAGCGCGGCAATCCGTCGCAGACCTTGCAGTACCGCCATCGGTAAAGTCGCGAGAACAGTCAGCGCGACGGCGAGGGAAAGCCAAACAACTTCCGTTGTCGATCCCGGCATTCCAAGAAGTCGAGCCAGAGGCGCACGCATCAGTAGCACCACGAGTCCCGATACAAGTGCTAATCCTGCTAAAAGAGCACCAAGTGCCCAGATGTTACGCGCCAGAACAGCGTCTGAGCCGCGCGACTGTGCGATCTTCCGCGGGCCGACGAGATCCTGGCCAAATGTCCCAATCAACGCGAGCGTCTGAGTCAGAGATAGCATTAGGCCAAATACTCCAACGCCCGCCGGCCCCAGCATGACGGCCACGAGCTTAACGCGAATGATGCCGGAAACAGCCTGCAAAGTGGAGGCGGCGCCCATCCGCGAGAAGGCACCGAGAGACGTGCGGTGGGAATTCTCGCGGTGGTGAACGGTCACGCCTTCAGACCTACATGTGACAGATACATCAAACGCTTCATGTCCTGACGGGCGCGCGTGATACCGGCCAATATGAAGCCCGAAAAAATCGAGACCACACCGCACAGTCCGAGGGTGCCGCTCACGATCAGCGTTGGAAAGCGCGGAACCGTGCCCGTGGCGCGGTATTCGGCGAGAATCGGCAGGAACAGCGCTAATGAGGTTGCAAGCGCGGTAAGTCCGGCTCCGCCGAATACCGCTACCGGACGTTCCAACGCCAACAGCCGTAACATCGTGCTAAGCACGCGCCAACCGTCAGGCAACGTTCGCAGTTTGCTGGCCGATTCGGGCCCCCGTCCGTAGTAGTCGGTATCCATCTCCACATAGGAAGCCTCGATCTGGAACATGTGCAGGGTGAGTTCCGTCTCGATCTCGAACCCCGAAGCCACCAGTGGGCAGCTTTTCACAAATCGTCGCGACATGACGCGATAGCCCGACATCATGTCGCGCAGGCGGCGTCCGAAAAGCCGCGCGGCAAAGCCAGTCAAAACGACGTTGCCGAACCGATGCCCCGGGCGGTAGGCTGCGGCACTGACATGCCTGCGCGCACCGATTACCACGTCGAGCCCGTCGTGGAGCAGGCGTTCGATCATGGCGGGGGCGGCGGACGCATCGTAGGTCGCGTCACCATCGGCCATGACGTAGATATCGGCCTCGACGTCGCGAAACATCCGGGAGACGACCCGCCCTTTGCCCCGGTGTGGCTCGAGGTGGACGACGGCCCCCGCCCGCTCTGCCAGCGCCGCTGTGTCATCGGTCGAAGCATTATCGAATACATGGACGATGGCATGCGGGAGGTGGGCGCGAAAGGCTGCCACGACCGTTGCGATATCGGCAGCTTCGTTGAGGCACGGCAGAATTACGGCCACTCGAGACGAAAGCTCGCGGGTGCTCGTCTCTCGCAGGGCGCTGGGAAGGGCGGTAGTCATAGGTCCAGTATGCACGACAGATTCATTAAGATGTGGCACCGGAATCCGCCTGTGACAAGCGAGCGTGTCGTGTTCGTCAATTCGGTGGGAGGTACACTCATTTTAGCGGAACGCGGATCTCGGGGGATCCATGCCCCCGGGCAGTGATTGGCGGGAGGATCGCGCGACCAAGTGGCCGCCGTTCCTCTTGGCCACTTTATTGTATGCACTGGTGCTCGCAGCGGGCCCCATCCTGGTGCTGTACGCCGGGGCCACGCATGGCGTCTCGCGCTACCTGTATCAGTTGGTCGACCTGCCTGGCATGGTGGTGGTGGCGTGCTGCGCGGTCGCCGCGCTGCTTTGGGCCGCGCTGCCATCCGTCACACGCCGCGTGGTCGCCCCGCGTCTGGACGGTCCGGTCTGGCCCGTCGTGTCCGCGACGTTGTTGCTCTCGCTGTTGGGCGTACCGCTGATCTATCACGGTTACGCGCTATCGATGGATGAGTACATGACCCGCTTCCAAGCCGAAATCTTCGGATCCGGGCGGCTGTCGGTGGTAATCCCTGAGCCGTGGAGGCGTTACGGGTTGGCGATCCATGGTGGATTCGTCAGCTACGACGAGGTCACCGGCGTCATGGCCAGCAACTACCGCCCCGGCATGGCCGCCATCTACGCGCTGTTCGATACCATTGGACTGGGGCCGTATTCTTCGGCTTTCCTGAATGCGGGGGCGGTGGCGATCATTGCGCGCGTTGCACGACAACTCTTCCCGCTCGATCGTAGCGCGCCGTTGCTGGCGGCGTTGCTCCTGGCCACGTCGCAGCAGGCACTCGCTGCGTCGCTGACCAGCTATGCCATGGCAGCGCACTTGTGCATGAATCTGCTGTGGCTGACGCTGTTCCTGAATGATGATATGCGTAGCCATTGCCTGGCGGCGCTGGTCGGGGTGGCGACGGCATCGCTGCACCAAATCCATCCGCACCTGTTCTTCGCGCTGCCGTTTCTCCTTACGCTGCTGCGCCCCTTCAGGCCGCGCGAGCTCGCTATGTACTTGGCTGTGTATCTGGTGGGACATGCGGCGGTGTATGGCTGGGACTGGATGTCATTCGATCGAGTGGTCGCATCGCTGACAGCTCCAGCGGCGGCAACGGGTGAAGCGAGTCCAGTGAAGACGATGAGCATCCTCGACCGCACAGCGGAAATGCTGGTGCTGCCGACGTCGCACGCGCTCACCACGGTAGCAGCCAATCTGGTGAGACTGGTGGCATGGCAGAGCGTCGCGCTCTTGCCTCTTCTGGTCTTTGCTGCGCCATCGGTTCGTCACGATCGCCGCCTATGGCCACTGATTTCCAGCGTGGTCTTGAGTCTCTTGCCGTACCCGTTCTTAATGCCGGATCAAGGACATGGCTGGGGCTATCGATACTTGCACGGCCTATTGGGGTGTCTGGCGCTGCTCGCAGTGCCAGGCTGGCGCGCATTGGGGCAGGCGCCGCAACTGGTGCGAACGTGGGTTGTCGCGTTGCTGCTGGCCACTCCGTTCGTGCTGATCCCGATCCGGGCGGTACAGATTGAATTCTTCGTCGCACCGTACGCACGGGCGACCCCCATGCTGTCGCGCAGCACAGCCGATATCGTCATTGCCGATAGCTACCGCGTTCTCGTCGGCGGAGACATTCCGCGCAACTCGCCTACGCGCCTCCGCTTACCGGTCGCCATGAACGACCACTATCTGCCGCCGGACATGATTGCGACGCTGTGCCGCACTTATACGGTTGATGCACCAAATCCAGCGCAGCTGAAGGCGATGAAGCTAGCGGTGTTCGACGGACCGGTGCCCTTCCTGACGGAGGCGTATGCCGCACGAAATCGGGCACTGCAGGAGTGTCATCGATGACGCATGCGCAGACTCGCACCGATGTCGGAATTGTTGCGGATTTTCTGTTTCAGGGTGGTGCCGAAATGGTGATCGACCTCATGGCAGAGACCTTTCCACAGGCTCGGCTCTATTCGGATGTCCATGACCCTGCCACCATAAGCCTGTACCCCTCCATCGCTCGGGCTCGCACCGAAGGTCGTCTCGCACTGGGGTGGGCAGACCGTATCCTGTCCACGCGTCTATTCCGGTGGGCGGCAACCAAAGGGGTGACATTCTATCACTACTACTGGTTGTACTTCCTGACGGCGGCATTCGAACGTACGCAGGCGCACGAGGTGGTGCTCGTTTCCTGCGCTGCTCAGGCGAAACTGGTGCGCCTGCCCCGCGGAGCACGAGTGATCGTCTACTTCCATACGCCTTCACGCTGGCTCTATCCCGAGCTGGTCACGGCTGCGGACCTGGCGAGTATCCCCTTTCCTCTGCGTGCGATGATCGGGATGCTGGCATGTGTGTTACGGCCACTCGACCGTCTGGGGATGAAGCGTTTGCAGCGACATGATCCAGTATGGTTGTGCAACAGCCAATATGTACGCAGTAAACTGCGAGCGATCTACGGGATCGACGCCGCGGTGCTGCACCCTCCGGTTGATGTGACGCGGTTCTCTCCACACGATCGCGCTCCAGAGGATTTCTTCTTGTACCACGGGCGCATCACCCTCCAAAAACGTCTCGACCTGTGTATCGATGCCTGTCTCATGGCAAAAAGGCGACTTGTCATCTCTGGGCAGGCGGTCAGCGTTGGACTCGAGCGTCAACTGAAAGAACGCGTAGCGCGCGCCGAGGCACGCGATCCCGGTCTGCGCGGATTGGTCACATTCCTCGGGCGAACCGACGACAGCACTCTGCATGGCCTTTTCGCCACATGTGCCGCGTTACTGTTCCCGCAGCGCGAGGACTTCGGCATCACGCCGATCGAGGCGATGGCAGCAGGCGTGCCGGTCATCGCGTTCCGGGATGGTGGAGCGCTCGACTATCTGCGACCGCAGGTGAACGGAGTATTCTTCGAAGAACAGACCCCAGGCAGTCTCGCCGAGGCAATTGCACATTTCGATCACGCGTCTTTTGATCCGACCACCGTTGCCGCGTCGTTCGGCGATCTTTCGCGTGCGCGTTTTTCCCGACAGATCGAAGCGATGGTAGGGCGATGACGAAGGTCTACATCCTGATGGGTGTCTACAACGGCGAAGCCTATCTGCCAGCGCAGCTGGACAGTATAGCGGCGCAGGATCATGTCGACTGGCGGCTCACCTGCTCGGATGATGGATCGAGCGATGAAAGCCGCACAGTGATTGCGGATTTCGCTCGATCGGTCTCTCAACAGGTCGTGATTCGTAACGGGCCGCGCAAGGGATTCTCCGAGAACTTCCTGTCGATGTTACGCGAATTGCCTGACGACACGGGCCACGTAGCATTCGCTGATCAGGACGATATCTGGCTGCCCGGCAAGTTGGCACGCGCGCTCGAACGGCTCCCCTCCGACCGTCCCGCGCTGTACGGCGCCGCCACGCTGGTGTGGACACCGGCAACAGGGGTGATCCGTAATACGCCACCTATACGTCGTCCGCCGTGTTTCGCCAACGCCCTCGTAGAGAACGTGGCGACGGGCAACACGATGGTGCTGAATCCTGCCGCGGCGCGATTTCTGCGCGACGCTTCACAGCGCATCGGAGCCGTGTATTCTCATGACTGGTGGACCTATGCACTCATGACGGGGGCGGGGCACGCTGTCATCTACGATGACGAACCGTGCATGCGCTACCGGCAGCACGCCGCCAACGAAATTGGCGCAGGCGAGACATTCCTCAAGCGCCAACGCCGCAATTGGTCGGTGGGGCGCGGACTCTACCGGCGAAAGGTAGGGCAGAATATCGACGCGCTCAGCGCGGTCTCCGACCTGTTGACCCCAGAGAACCTCGCGATGTTGGCGACCTTTGCGGACGCACGTGATCGCTCCGGGCCGGTGGCCCGCGTTGTGGGGCTGTGGCGAAGCGGGGTGTTCCGTCAGTCTCGTCGAGACATGGTGGGCTTTCTGGGGGCGGGACTGTCCGGGCTTGTCTGACTCTTCGCCGCGGTGAATGAGCACCCCCATTTGCGTACCCATGCCCGGCGGGTTCTGGTCAGCCGCGCTTCCCCGATCCTGCAGCCCGCCACGAACGCTCGTTGTCGATGAATCAGTCCGCGGTCTTCGCGAGCCCTATCGCGAGAGATTCGCGTGGCTCGAAACCGAGTGTGGTCGCAATGTACGAAGGGTCGATCGCGTAACGTCGATCATGGCCCGGGTGGTCCGTGACATGGAGAATCAATGACGCGCACAGCTAACCTCTCGAAGCAGGGCATTCCGGGAAGCGGCCACGCACCGTTGCGTCCTCGGCAAATCGACGATCGAGCCGTGTGCAAATGGTCTGCGCGATCTCGATATTCACCCGCTCGGCGCGCCCACCCACATTGAACGTCTGCCCTTCCACGGATGCGTCCAGAGTGAGACCGATGGCTCGGCAGTGGTCCTCGACGTATAGCCAATCACGCACCTGCATTCCGTCGCCATAGACGGGAAGCGGCCTCCCATGCAGTGCGTTCACGATGACCAGCGGAATGAGCTTCTCGGGGAGTGGTACGGCCCGTAGTTGTTCGAGCAGTTGCTGATGGTCGCGGGCAGGCCATAGGTGTGCATCCATGCGCGCACCAGATGGTCCGATGCCGCCTTATTCGCGGCGTACGGTGAATTCGGCGCGTAAGGCGAGCGCTCTGTGAATGGCGCGTCGCCGGTCATCAAGCTGCCGTACACCTCGTCGGTGGATAGGTGATGGAAGCGAACATCCGCTCGCCATCCGTCGGCGTTTTGCCAGGCCGCGCGGCACGCGTTCAACAGGGTCAGGGTTCCGTTGACGTTCGTTTCGACAAAGGCGCCGGGATCGTTGATCGATCGATCAGCGTGCGATTCGGTGGCAAAGTCGACGACGGCTCTGATATCGTGTGTTGGCATAACCCAGCGCACCGTCTCCGAATCCTGGATGTCGGCATGTCCGAAGTGCACGCGTCCCGTTTCGATGAGCGCGCCGATGGTAGCTAGGTTCCCCGCGTTGGTAAGCGCATCCAGTACTGCGATGTCATCGGCTGTGCGCGTTTCGGGGCAGAAACGAACGAAGTTGCAACCAATGAAGCCAGCGCTGCCTGCGACTAGTACTCGCTGTAGCGGCGGAGTGTGCATTTCCATCATATCCGCTCCCAAGGGTCGACCGCGTTCGTCAAAAGACTGCAGCCACCCGATAGCTGATCGATTCACGCCGAGCTGCAAGTGCCGTGAACGCGAGCCTTGTCTCTGTCTGGTTCCGTGAGTGTCGAGTACCGAAAGCCGCGTGAGTCGCGCCGGTCGGTTTTACTTGCTCGTTGCTATCGGCAATACCCGGGTGCCGGCTTGTACTGCTTTGGGGAGATCAAGGTCGAAAGCACACACATCGCGACGTCGCCCCATGACGCCACCCTAGCGTTCGTCACATGCTGGATACCGCACAGCGATCGCAGCTCCACCGCCTTTACGGCGCCTCGGCCACAGTATCGGCACGAGTAGCATCTCGAGCTGATCATCGACGACGCGCATCGACGTTCCCCGCGTAAGCGATTGTACGAGCCCGGTCGCGCAGTGTTTACAGTAGGCGGCCAACATGGCCGGTCCTTCCGCATTGACCAGGCAGGCCCGGTCGAAAATCTGTTCGGCGTCGTCCACCTTCGTATCACGCTGCCGCGTTATTTTCGGAACGCGGGCGGGCGTCCTCGGCGGCTCGCAGCAACGCGTCCGGTTCGGGAAACGGAGCCTCCTCTGAGCTGGGCGTCACAATTTCCAGGCGGACGGCGCGAGCGCCTAAAAAAATGAGGTTGTCGCCGAGCACCAGTCAGTACCGTTTGTCTGCAACAAACGATCGACTTATGCAAAAGGCCGCAGCCAGTCCGTTGGGATGCTCCTGCGTCGCGTACGCGAATGACATTCCCCTGCTGACCTATCTCGTTGTAGGTCGCCAAACGCTGCCGTGTTGCGAGGTGTGGTTTTGACGAGAATCTCGCGTACGCGAGGTAGGCAGTATGATTGTGGACAGCGGTTGGTTGATCATCGGCTTGTCGTAGACCGGTAGCAATCACTTACTCACGGCGCGTGTAAACGGGTGGAGTCGGGTGCCGAGGCCGCCCGCGACGGTGATTCCTCAAGTCGTGTAGCAATTAGGATGGAAATTGAGGGACTAGAAGGAACACCTCGAGCGAGAGTTGCGGATTAATGCCCGCACGGCTTACGCGTCGGTGCGGGGGGGACGGTATGTGGCTATGCTATTGCCAGTATTCCGCCAAAATCCTCGCAGAGCGCAAGACGTGCCCCACCCCCCCTCCTTCTCCCGCCACGAAATCGCCGGCGCGTTCGGTGACCTCGGCACCGATCTGCCGCTGCTCGTGGGCGTCGTGCTCGCCACGGGGATGGACGCGCCGGCGGCCTTCGTCACTTTCGGCCTGCTCCAGATCCTCTCGGGGCTCGCCTACCGGCTCCCCATGCCGGTGCAGCCGCTCAAGGCCATGGCGGCCATTGCCATCGCGGGCAAGATCGCCCCGCCGCTGCTCGCCGCGGGTGGGCTCATCGTGGGCGTCACCATGCTGCTGCTCGCCAACACGGGCGCCCTCGAATGGATCGC
>Ga0315906_10002048_pt1 | contig 28967 bp, 26 predicted proteins | sample LakEriMetagenome_4_FD_203526 | JGI IMG/M metagenome (GOLD analysis project Ga0315906, IMG submission 203526) | Freshwater fungal communities from buoy surface, Lake Erie, Ohio, United States - Buoy 2 MA122 | ecosystem: Environmental > Aquatic > Freshwater > Lake > Lake biofilm | place: USA...
TGCCGAAGCAGGCCCACGATCTGCTCTGTACTGCGTCGCTTCTTCATCCGAGAAACCTTTCCAGCCCCACAAGGGGCACGAGGATTCTCTCACAAGACCTGGGTCAAGATTTGGGGAGGGAGTCACAGGGACACCGGCCGCCAACACAGCGAGCCGGAAGTAGCGAAACGCGCCCGGAAGCCAGAGGGGCCGACGGGGTGAAGAGCAACAGGCCGCCTGCAGGAAGGCCCCACGGAGCCTAGGTGCGGAAAGCGTGCGCTGTCAGGCAGTCTGCGCTGACTGGCTGAACAACTCCCGAAAACAAAGATGAGGGCAATGGCGAACGCCCCTCATGGCTGCGCAACGAATCACACTCGCCTTTCCGATCTTGACGATTAACGGATGGGTCTGAATGGGGTAACTCGGCAGGGAGGCTTGGTGATGCGCAGGCTGCTTTTGGCTGCTGCGGTGTTGTGCGCCTTCGTCGCCCGAGCCAACGCAGACAACGGTGTCGGCCAAAGCATCGATCACTTCGTTCTGCCAATCGATCTTCAGCAGCCGCGCGACGATGCGGTGTTAAACGACGTGCTTGAGCCGGTTGGTTTCTTCCGTGGCACTCGCGAGGTCAAACGGCTGTACGTCGCAGGCATCATCGGCAACTCTTTCGCGACGCTCGGGACACCTCTTGGGCCGAACGGTAACGGCGCCGGTGATCCGTCGCCCAGTCCTGCTACCAACCAATCGCTGTTCACTGCGGGCGGTGCCATCGGCCTTGCCTTCGAAACGCTCGACCGCGATTGGCGGGTCGAGTTCGAAGGCCGTGGCCGGAACAACCTCGTCAGCAACCGCACGAGTACGTTTGACTCAGGCGCAGGCCCGGACACTTTTCTTTTTACGACAACGGCGAAAGACGGCTGGTCGACGATGGTCAACCTCTGGCGGGACTATGAACTCACGGACAGGTGGACCATGTATGTCGGCGGAGGTGTCGGCGCTGGCGGATACCGGTTCTCGTACACGAAATTCAACCCAGCCGACAATTATCAGATTACGACGTCGCCGCACGTGAGTGCTTTTGCATGGCAGGCAGGTGGCGGCACTGCCTACGCAATTACTGATCGAATCACTCTCGACATCGGATACCGCTTCTTTCAGATCGCCAATGGCACCTCGACCGCAGTGATCTCCTACGTTCCCGGACCGCCTGTGGGAAGCGAGGTCGTTGGGTCGGCATTCAGTGCCAGCGAACTGTTCTTCGCGTTTCGGGTCTACGAGCCGTTCCGAAACTGGCGGTAGTCGGTCAGCCACCCCCTCTCCGCCCCCAACGCCTCCGTCCGACTCTCGTAAGGCCCAAGCACCGGCCCGCCTGACGGCCCCATATCAGCCCACCAGTTGCCCTCGGTATCTGGCTCGACGTGGCTCGCCCGGGTGATCTGCAACTTGCCGAGTTCCCGTAGGTCCAGTGCCTCGTCGTAGATGCACCGGACGCCACCACCAGTATCCACGACCAACTCCATCTCGCTGGTCATGCGGCACCCCCAACACCGCCACGCCTGAGAATGTTCCTGCGGGGCCGATCCACGAGCAGGTCTCCGACGGCCGCCTGAATCTGCTCGAAGTCCCGGGCGACCATCTGTCGGAGCCTGTTGGAGTCCCTGAGCGTCTGCGGCTCGACGCCATTGATCGTCTGCTGGGCCTGCTCCACGAGGGCATCCAACTCGGGGCTACTCCGAATGTTGAGCCGCCGGAACCGCTCGAAGAACTCCCGAAGGTTCTCGACGGCCGAATCCCGAAACACTTTGGGCTGGCCGTCGTGGAGGCCCGTCAGGCGTTCAGCGAGATGAGCCGTGAGCCGCTGAAGTTCCGTGGCGAAAGCCTGCTCGGCCAACTCGACGGCTGACTCGAACCGCTCACGGACCCGGGCCTGCTCCGCCTGATAGACCTCCGGGTGCAGGGCCATCAGGTAGTTCGGCGGCTCAATCGGCACGACGCTCCACTCCATGTCGAACAGGCCGTCGAGCGTGCTGGGATAGTCGCTGGCATTGAAGAGCGTGCCGAGTCTGCGTTCTGCTTCAGTCTTGATCGTGTCGTACTGGGCGGCGAGTTCCCGGGCGGCCTCTTGGAGCCTCTCACGGTACGTCTGCATGGTGGTCGCGAACATTCCGAGCGAGTTCTGGGGAAGGAGCCGAATGCCCGCCTCGGGAAACGGCAGCGTAACCGTGCGCCAGTAGCAATATGCCTCGGACCCGACGGCAGCCACGGCACGGTAGGCGGGGTTCTTGGTGTCGAGAATGAGTTTGCTGGCCGAAAGGAGTTCCCGGTCGGCATGGGACGCTCGGGCTGCCGTCGTTCGCTGTTCAGGGGCGAGGGGCTTACGGACGCCGAGCCACGTGAAGGCCAAGCGAACGGCAGCCATCGTGGTGCGGAGTCGGTTGGCGGCGTTGCGTTCGAGTTGAGTGGTCGGGGTGTTGGTGGGTTGGGTTTTCGTCCGGCTCGTGGTGTTCTGGCCGGTGTCGTGGGAGGTGGTGGTTGCTGTGGACATCGGTACGTGCGATCTCCTTGAAGGTTGGATGGAACGCCCGGCCGCGCAGGCTGGTGGCGGCACGGGCTGGGAAAACCCCTTGGCTGGCGGCGGTTTTTGGCCGCTGGGAAGCCCGATCAGTCACCAAGGCGACCGCGGAGCCGCCTGCCACGAAGAGCGGGAATCAGCAGGTGAAAATCCCGGACGAATGGCGGGCTTCTATCGGGCAGAGGGATGGGGCCGCGAGGGGCTCCATAGTCAGATAAAAGAAAGAAAAAGAGAAAGAACTATAGAAGAGAAGGTACCGGTTCAGCATTGGTGCCGATGGAGGTCGGCATGGGGGCGGAGGTTTGGTACTCGCTTGGCGTCGCCGAATACGTCAAGAGCCCTCGCCTCACCGCGGTAGCGGCTTCCGCCGGCGTCGGCCACGTTTTGCTTGCTTGTCGGGGTACGCCTCCGCCGCGAACTTTGTCATGGTCTTCGCCGAGACGCCGAGCAGGGCCGCTGCGCGGCCGTAGTGGCCCGAGGTGGCGACGAGCGCCCGCCTCACAGCGTCGAGACGCAGCTCGTCGAGGTTGAAGGTCTCGGGCCTCGCCTCGGGTGCTGGTTCCGGCGTTGGTGCAAGCGGCACGGCCGGCCGCAACGCTTCCATCTCATCGAGGATTTCGTCGAGCCTGTCCTCGAAGATGGCGATCCGCAGGATCGTCTGCTTCAGTTCGCGGACGTTGCCCGGCCACGAGTGGTCCACGAACCGCCGTATGGCCTCGACAGGGAGCGTCCAACCCGGCCGGTCGAACCGCTCGGCGCAGTCAGCGGCGAAGTGGGCGGCGAACAGCGGGATGTCGTCGCGGCGGTTGCGGAGCGGCGGCACGGTGACGTGGATCGTGTTGAGCCGGTAGAGCAGATCCTCCCGAAACCGGCCGGCCGTGACCTCGCGTTGGAGATCGCGGTTGGTGGCCGCAATCACCTGCACATCGACCTTGACGGGCCGCGTCGCCCCCACGGGCACGACCTCCCGCAGTTCGAGAACCCTCAGGAGTTTGGGCTGCAGGTCGAGCGAGAGTTCGCCGATCTCGTCGAGAAACAGGATGCCCCCGTCGGCGGCCCGAAACGCGCCCGTCGTGGCGGCATCGGCGCCGGTGAACGAGCCCTTCTCGTGGCCGAAGAGCAGGCTCTCGGCGAGCGTGCCCACGATACCGGCGCAGTTGATCGCCACGAATGGCCGCGCGGCCCGCGCCCCGGCGGCATGAATCGCCCGGGCCACCTCGTCCTTACCGGAGCCGGTTTCACCGGTCACGAGCACGGGGCAGTCGACGTGGCCCACCCGCGCGATGGCCTCTTCGAGCCGGTTAATGGCGGCCGCCGTGCCGACGAGCCGGGGCAGTTGGCAGGATGACCGTGCAACCGGGAATTTAGACGATGCAGCGGAATTCATTTGGCAGAGAATACCAAATGCTCACCGATGTGGTGAGAAGCCCAATCCCTATTTCGATCTGGAAAACACAACGGTATTACGCCCGATTGCCATCGCTAACCGCGGTTTTCAGTTGATTTGCTTGCAATTTCACCCTGCGGAGGTGGCAACCTGGTTACGGCGGGAACTTTGGCATGGCGTGTGCATTGAGTGATTCCGGTGCTGGTCCGTCGCTTCCCTTTCGGAGGCGGCTCCCAGTCGATCGTGTCGCACTCATCGAAGGAAGTTTGAAATGCGGAACCATGCCCTGCTGCCACGTGCTGCCAGTCGCGTCTCAACGCTCGCGATCGTCGCGACGCTCGTCCTTCACCTTTGTTCAGACGCTTGTGGCACGCCGTTTCTGTATGTCACGGCCCGTGATCAGGCACTGGTTGATTCGGTCGAAGCGAATGGCTCGTTCGCGTTGCTCCAGGCAGGCGGTCTGATGAGCAACGTCGAAGGCGTTGCGATCGATGCCAGTGGTAACGTCTACGTGGCTGATTCACCGAACAATTCGAACGACAAAGTCGTCAAGATCACCCCGGCTGGAGTCGCCACGACGTTCGCGGCCTTTGGCACGCGTGTGAGTCCGACGGGGCTTGTTTTTGACACAGCGGGAAACCTCTTTGTGGCGACTCAGGACGACCACAGCATTCGCAAGGTGACTCCCGGCGGGACGATTTCCACGTTCACGAGTTCGAACTTGCTGAGCCGCCCCTTTGGGCTCGCATTTGATGGTCTTGGGAATCTGTACGCCGCAAACCTTGGCAACAACACGGTCGTGAAAGTGAGCCCGGCCGGCACGCAGTCACTGTTTGCGACAGGGTCGTTCATTAATCCCTTCGGCCTCGCCTTCAATACGTCAGGCGACTTGTTTGTTTCCAACTTCGGAACGCAGCGAATCGACCGGATTACACCCGCTGGCTCGGTTTCGAGTTTTTACAGTGGATCCCCTTTGAGTGGACCGACCATGGGGCTGGGCGTAGACCCGGACGACTACGTGTATGTCGCCACAGGGGGCAACCAAATCGTTCGCATCACACCCAATGGAAGCTCCGGCACCGTATTCAGCACCATGAGCAACATCAGTGGATTTAACGGTGGCGTGCAGTTTCTCGCCCTGACCTCGCCGGCCGTCGTCCCCGAACCCTCGACCTACGCAATGGCCTTCGCGGGTCTGGTCTGCGGCGCCTTCTCGATGTGGCGGCGGCAGAAGCGAGCCTGACGCGCACCAGCCAACGTGATTTCAACGCGAGGGGAGCAGGTCACCATCACGGGCCTGCTCCCCTCGGTGTTTTCACGCCAGCCTCATTCCGCCCGCACGAATCTCCGCCCTCGTCCGCCGCCACTTTCTTCCGACCGCGAATACACCCCCGCCCGGCCTGCCGACAACCATCTTCCCGAGGCCCTCTGCCGAAGAGCCTCGATCTTGTCGCCCGCAGTCACAGCCACGGGTACGACGTTCTGCGCGGCCTGAATGAGCGGGACAACGACTCATCAGGCGGCCATCGTTGCGCGGAGCCTATTGGCGGCGGAGCGTTCGAGTTGGGTGGTCGGGGTGTTGGTGGGTTGGGTTGTGGTCCGGCTCGTGGGTTGCTGGCCAGTGTCGTGAGATGTGGTGGTTGCGGTGGACATGAATGGTTCCTAAATGGGAAATGCGGTACTTACTACCGGGAGCATCCAATAGTTGACAGAACGCTTCGACGGTCTGGGGCTGCCCATGCCCCGCTCGTCGGACGTTCACTCCGGCCCTCCAGGCCTTCATTCACTCGATGCTGGCTGCGTTTTCGGCATCCTGCCTTCACTTGCCAGCAACGCCGCCTCTCAGGGCATGGGCAACCCCTCACGGATGCACCAACGTCAGATGTCAACTACACCATGCTCGGGGTAATAGCGATGAAAACGCGGTTTCCATTGGGGCCTAGGAGGTATTCGGCCGAGGCGTTGACAACCCCAGTTGGCAAGGGGTAACCTCCGACGCCTTAGACCTCTCTCCTGGACTGCTATTGCAAGCACCCACCACCGTCGCGACGAGAAATCGAACGCCGACGGCAATCTGACCGGCCAAACCTGACGTGGGATTCTTCCTACGTCTTTCTGCCGGTGGTGCTGCATCTGGGACGGCTAAAGTCTGACGTCTCTTTGGTGAAACCGGGATTGCCTGTTGGGTACCGTTTGCGTTTCGCGATGGCGGTGGGGGCTTTGCTGAAAAACCTCTCACTGTGGAGTTCTTGGCATGAAGGCTACCCGTCTGCTGCTGACGCTGTCCGCTCTGTTGTTCTCTGTCGCCGCCCATGCGGAACCGATTCAGTGGGTGACGGTCGGTGATCCGGGGAACACGGCTGACACGGCTCCCGCAGGCTACGGTGCCGTCGCGACTTCGTTCCAGATCATGAAGTACGAGTTCACGAACCAGCAGTACACGGACTTCCTGAACTCCGTGGCAGCGACCGACACCTATTCGCTCTACGACGCGCGCATGGGCAGCATCGCCCGTGGTGGCATCACACGAAGCGGCTCGTCGGGGTCGTACACCTACGCCGTCAGGTCCAACATGGGGGACAAGCCGGTGAACTTCGTGAGTTGGTTCGATGCGGCACGAGTATCCAACTGGCTGATGAACGGAGGGACGAGTACATCGAGTACGGAGACGGGGGCGTACACCCTCGTGGGTGGCCAGACGAGCGGCACGGCCCCGGCGAGAAACTCTGGCGCCACGTTCTACATCCCGACGGAAGATCAGTGGTACAAGGCGGCGTACTACAAGGGCGGGAGCACGAACGCGGGCTACTGGGACTACGCCACGCAGAGCGACACGGCCCCGACGGCGGTAACGTCTGGTACTACTGGAATTGGCTCCGCAGGCAGCACAGGGAACTTCGCGAACTACAACCGCGGAGCCGACTGGAACGGCCAAGATGGCAATGTGACGACGGTGGGCACGAATGGCGGCGCGAGCGCCTACGGTGCCTTCGACATGAGCGGCAACGTGTCGGAATGGAACGATCTCACGGGTGCTGCCGGCTCGTCTCGTGGGCTGCGGGGCGGCTCCTGGAACCTCAGCGCGTTCAACGTGTCGTCCTCCGACAGGTTCTCGGTCGCCCCTTCGACCGAGAGCAACGACGGCGGGTTTCGTCTCACAACGGTTGCCGTGCCCGAGCCTTCGACATGGGTGATGGGAGCGGTCGGGCTTGCCTGCGCGACATGGGGCGGGTTTCGACGTCGCAAGCAAGCCTGACGCCACGAAACCAATCTGATTCCAACGCGAGGGGAGCAGGATTCTGAATGGGCCTGCTCCCCTCTGTGTTTTCATGGCCAGACTCATTCCGCTCGCACTACCCGCCTGACCCGCCCGCCTCCGTCCGCGAATACATCCCCGCCCGATCAGCCGACAGGCATCGACCGGAAGCCCACTGCCGTAACCCTTCGATCTTGTCCCCCGCAGTCACAGCCACAGGTGCGACGTTCTGCGCGGCCTGAACGAGCGGGGCATCGAGCAGCGACGCCAGCCTGCACTAGCCGAGGTCACCCGTGCGGCCAGGCCAGGCTAAGCTGCTTCCCCGTTTTCGAGTGCACAGTCTGCACGAAACGGTGAAAACGCACTGCTTGTTAGCGGCGGTCAACAACGCTAAAATACCAGAGCTTTCGAGCAATGAGCGGGGTTCCGATGGGGACCCTCGAAGCCCCCTGGGGGTCAAGAGGTCGCAGGTTCAAGTCCTGTCGCCCCGACTTTTTGGTGCGGTCTGCGAGGTATTCCGACGAGGTGCCGCCGCACCGATTCGCTCCAGGCCGTCGGAGCCATGGTCGAAATCGTCTTTGTGGTTGACGAGGCTCCTGAAGGCGGCTTCACCGCCCGCGCGGTTGGCGAGTCGATCTTCACTGAAGGCGACACGCTCGAGGAACTGCGGGCCAACGTTCGTTCAGCCGTGGATTGCCACTTCGACGATGGGCAAGCCCCGAAGGTCATTCGGCTGCACATCGTGCGCGACGAGATTCTCGCTCCATGAGCCCGCGGCTGCCGCGGGATGTCTCGGGTGCCGACCTGGCCAAACTTTTGGCCGCCTTCGGTTATACGGTTACCCGGCAGAAGGGTTCCCATCTGCGGCTGACGACGACCCAGGGTGGCGGGCATCACGTCACGGTGCCGAACCACGACGTGCTCCGCACGGGAACGTTGAATGGCATTCTCAAAGACGTCGCCGAGCATGTGGGGCTGACACGAGACGAAGTCGTAGGGCGGTTGTTTGGTTGAGGCGACCGAATGCGGCGACCTCGTGACCTCCAGTCAAGAGGTCGCAGGTTCAAGTCCTGTCGCCCCGACGTTTGTTCCCTGATGAGTCTGCTCCAACCCGGAGTTGGACTCATCCATTCGATCGAACCCGGTTCCCTCGCCTGCGGAGGAACCGGGTTCAGCCGACGGTGCCCGGCAACACGCCGGGGCTGAGTGAGTGTGGTGGCTGTCGCCGTCGCCGGCGGCGCCTGGGGCTTGGTAGTTAGCCCGGCTCCGCCCGTGGATCGGCACAGGCAGGTTGTCCTCGCCGAAGGCGATCACGCCGCGGCGGAGAGCGCGGATGGGGCGCTTGCCCCACATCCGTTCCTCGAACTCGAGGCCGACGAAGATGCCCAGCCGAAGGACCAGATCGCGGATCTTCTGATTAGCGTTTTCGTCCTTCGCGAGCGCCGCCAGGTCGTTGATCGTCGCCATCAGCGCGTCGACCTGTTCCTCCGGGCTCAGGCTGGTCTTGATGACGGGCTCGGGCGCGGCCAATTCAGCCACCTGCCGCGCGACCGCGGCCTTTTCCGCCACAAGGCTGTCGAACGTCTTGGCGATCGCCTCGTAGCGGGCCTCGTTTTTCTCGGTGGCCATCCGCCGCTCCGCGGTCGCGATGTTGTCCTCGAGTTCGGCGAGCCGCCGCCGCAGCTGCACGAGGGTCGCAGGCTCGTCGGGCTTGGCGTCGTGGTCAGCCTCCGCGCGGGCCTTCGTCAGGAGTCGGTCGCGTATGGCCTGGCGACCCCCGGCCTTGTTGACGAGCTCGACGAGGGCGTCGATGAGCATGGTCGTGACGGCCGTGGCCTCGACCCAGTTGTGGTTGCACTCGGTGTATCCGCTGTTGTAGTAGCGGCCGCAGGCATACTTCAATTTGTCCGCGGCTGGGTTGCCGTGCATGACGCTTCCGCAGCCATCGGTCAGATCGATGACCCGCGTCGAGAGCGGGTAACGCTCGGGATTGTTCGCCTTCTGACCATTCTTCCTGCGGACCTCGTCGATCGCCGTCTTCTTCGGCTGCAGGGCCTGCCACCGTTCCGGATCGAACCTGGCTTCGCCGCCGCTGGCGGCCCGCACCCGCACGTCCTCTGGATTCTCGAGAAGCTTCGGCTGGCCGTTGGGGCGGAGGTCGTGCTCTTCGAGTTCCCGCGGACCGCCGACGCCCACGCGGCGGTATCGGCCCTCGGACCGCCTGCCGTACTCCTTGATGCCCGCAATGATCGGGTTCAAGCAGAGGTCACGGACCGTGTTTTGGTGCCACTTTCCAGTTACCCGGTGTGCCGAGCCGTGATCGCGGCGGACGCGGCCGGCGTCGGGCGATGGGATGCCCATATCGTTCAGGCGAAGGGCGATCTTCTTGTAGCTCATACCGCCCGCCCGCCATTCGAGGATCATGTACCAGACGTCGAGTTTGAACTCGTCACGCGGGAGAAAGCGAACGTGATGGCCGGCGCGACGGATGGTCTCGCCGTCCTCGAGCCATTGCACGAACGTGTCGTCGGGACCGACGAGCGCCCGGCCGTATCCGTAGGGAGCCCGGCCCCCTGTGCTCAGCCCGCGGGCCGCCATGGCCAGCTGGACGAAGACGATACGGTCGCCGAGCCGTGGCGAAAACTTCCCGTGCTCTTGGTACTCGATCATGCTCCCGATGAGATACGGGATCTCGTTGTGCTTGAGTTCTTCGGGAGTAAAGATCCTGTCGTGCGTGACAAGTGTGACGCCGTGCGAGATGAGCTCGCGCTCGATGTGCATCATCTCCAGCAGATTCTGAGGGCGGCCAAGTCGATCGCGCTTGAAGACGTATACGTGCGACACCGTCTTATCTTTGATGGCGTCGTCGAGGAACTTGCGCAATCCTGGCCGAGTCAGATCGCCGCCGCTGATGGCATCATCGATATAGATGTCGCGCAGGTTGTGTCGCTTGTTTCGCTGCATCTCTTCGATGTCGGCATATGTGCCACGAAACGGCACGCCTATGATCTCCGACTTGGCCTTCGCCCAGTCGAATTGCTGCTTCATGGAAGCTTCTTGGCCATCGTCGCTGCGGCGCTCGTAGAGAAGCCCGCGATTCTTCGGTCGGCTCTTCATGGCTGGTCTCCGGCGGCGGGCGTGCCGAGAACGCCACGGACATTCCAGAGGAAGTCCGCGAGCGCATTGGCAAGGTCTGTGGAAGTTTCGGTGACGCGGACGTGAGCCTTCAGGCTCCGCCATGCCGACGTGACCGTGTGTTGCTGCCACCACGTCATCATTTGCCCGAGCGTGTAGTCCATCGCCGGCGAGCGGATATGCTCGGTGGGTGAGGTGGCGATCCGCCTCCGCAGGTCGATCATCAGCGTCGTGGGATGCGCGACGTTGAGCTCCTGCGGCGTGACGAGCCCGATCTCGAACCAGCGAACCATCTGGGCGATGGTCATGAGCTCGAGCACATAGGCTTCGTGCACGAGCTGGTGCAGCCGCTTGCGGCCGAACTTGTCATCGAACCCGAGCCGCTTTAGCTCGACCGTGGCATCGGCCTCGATCGCCGCCTTGAAGTCGAGGTCGGCGGCGGTGAGGGCAGGGTGCGGCTGTCGTGTCATGTCCCGTTCCTTGAGACTCGTGGCTATCCGTACGGCTTGCGGCCGAGCCTCCATTTTCCAAAGTCGGGTGCGTCGAGGCAAGCAAATCCGGCGAAATCTTCTGGACACATGTGTGTGCAGGAAATCTTCTGGACACATACGTGCGCAGGAAGTCGATGGGCCCGGCAGGCCCGCGAGCGGCCTGCCGGGCGAGCGGTCACGAATCCGTTTTGTTGTCTGAATCTTTTGGGCCCTGGCGCTCGGCAAGGATCTGGCGAGCAATAAGTTCCGCCAGAAGTTCACGAAAATGGGCGACTTTTTCGGGAAAGGTCGATCCGTACGGCGGGTTAGCGTCGATGCGGTCCCGCGGGGTGTTCTGGTCGTCGTCGCCAGGGAAGTTGGGGCTGTTGTGAGTGGATGTCATGGGGTTTCGGGGGATGAAAAAGACGAAAAACCGGTGGCGTGTCCGGGAGCCGCGTCGGCCCCGGTCGGCACGCCACCGGTCAGGAAAGGCCCGTTGATGTGCTGGATCAGGCAACCCGCCGGCGTCGCCGGCAGCGGCGATGCAGTCGCGAGTCGTCGTGGCAGTCCCAATCCAGGCCGGCGACCGCGGCCAAATCGACGGTGTCGTTGTCGCCGGTGTCAGTCGTTATCGAGGGATCGCCGCCGTCGGGGATCGACTCGTCACCGTTGAAGACCACGATCTCGATCAACTGGAAGCCGCGGTTGCGGACCAGGCTCCGGGATTCACCGAGGGCCCGAGAGACGGCAGCGATAAGGTCACGATCGTTTTCGACATAGAGCATCTGCGCACTCCATTCCCGGATGGCCGGGAGGCAAGGGAAATGCCGACGACCAGAGCGGCCGGCGGCGCGAACCAGAAGGTCACGCGGAAACGCTCCACGAGACCGTGCCCGCCGTCAGAGGCGACGGCAAGCGGAGATCAATCGCACTGTCGCGAAGGCAGCGATCAGGGACTATCAGCCGAGCAGGCGTACGTCGCCCATGAATCGCTCGAGCAATGTTCCGGCATGGGCCACGAGCAACGCCCGCACGATCGGCGGGCACCGTTCGTAGCCGAGGAAGTTGGGCTTGAGGTCAACGGGCTCGCCGTGCGGTGGGTTTGCGTGTTCTTCGTAGTCGGTTGCATCCCAGACGACAGCGCCGATACCCCCGGGCTGGATGATTGCCGCCTGATAGACGACAAACGTGTCGTCGTAGGCGCTGGACGGGCGCCGGTCGAGGTCGTGCTCCGCTTCAGCGATTCGTCCGAGATCCAAGCGGCGGAGCGGCTTGCCATGACGAGCGAAGTGGCGGACATTCTGGCCGGTATCCCGGCCGTGAACGGCGTGGTTTCCGCGGCTACATTCCTCCCCGACCTTGGCGACGCCTCGGGCGCCCGCCGGGCGGCACGCAAGGTGATTTTCGCCCGCAAGCTAGAGCAGAATCTGGCGAAACTCGGCGAACTACGTGTCGTTCGCGACGTTACGGGTGAACAGCTGTGGCGTGTCACGGCGCGGACCTCCGCGATCTCCGGTGTCGACTACCGAGTGCTCCTCGAAACCGTGCAGGCCTGCGTGCAGCCGATTGTGGCGAGGCACGGCGGCGAAGCCCGGGGCGTGCGGGCCGATTACACCGGCGCCATGCCCCTCATCAGCGCGATCCAAAACACGCTGCTGCACGACCTGTTTTCCAGTTTTCTGTCGGCCTGCGCCGTGATCACCCTGATCATGATGCTGGTGGAGAGGGGCGTGCTGGCGGGCCTCGTTGCGATGGTGCCCAATGTGTTTCCGATTGTGCTCCTGTTCGGCTTCCTGGGTTGGACGCGGACGGCTCTCGACATCGGCAGCGTGATGACGGCGTCGATCGCCCTGGGGATGGCGGTCGACGGCACGTGTCACTTTCTGACCTTCTTTCGCCGCGGCCTGACGCAGGGGTGGTCACTGTCGGCGGAAAACGACCGTGAGCAACGCATCGTCGCCGTTCATGAGGCCTATCGGCAATCGGCGAGCGCGCTCACGCAGACTGCCGTGGTCTGCGGGCTGGGGATTCTCGTATTCGCTGCCAGTTCATTCGCCCCGTCGCGGCGATTCGCCGGGATGCTGTCGCTGCTCGTGGGGGCCGCGCTGGTCGGTGATCTCGTGCTCCTGCCAGCACTGCTGGCGGGGCCGCTGGGGCGAAGTTTCCGCTCGAGCGCCCGAGGTGAGGCGGTGACATCCGGCGTTCAGAAGCGTTGCGACATCTAGCTACCCGTGGATAAACCCATCCTTGGCCTTTGTCCACTTGGCCGACCGGTGGAAACGCTTGCGGGAGTGCCGTTGGCCGTCCTAGCCTTTCCGCGCGTGGCCCGCATACATGATCTGGACTGACGGAAACCGGCCGAACGTGATGTCGAGACGCCGGTTGAGCCCGCAGGGGCCGAGGCCGACGAACGGGCCGACACTCAAGCCCCGGGCGACGAGCTTGCCGCTGAGTTCCGCCGGCGTGATGAATTTTTCCGGATCGTGCGTGCCCCGTGGCAACAGCCGGAGAACACTCTCACCCAATTGCACGATGACGAACGCCGCGAGCATCGTGCGGTTGATGGTGTCAAACAGGAACAAGCCGTTGGGCTTGAGTACGCGTACGATCTCGTCGAGCACGCGGTCGATGTCGGCGACGTGCTCCAAGACATCGACGCAGACGACGCAGTCGATGCTACCGTCGGCGAGGGGGATCGCCTCGCCGCTGCCGACGCGATAGTCGATCGCAAGCCCCGCTTCGCCGGCATGAGCTCTGGCGGCGACGACTGCCGCCTCGACGGGGTCGACGCCGATGACGTTCGCCCCCCGCTGGGCTAATGCCTCTGCCATGAAGCCACCGCCGCACCCCAGATCGAGAACGGTCTCGCCGTGCCACGTGTCGACCACCTCGTCAAACAGGGAAAGGCGTGCGGGCACGAGGTTATGCAACAGTCGCAGAAACCGCTGCGACCCGTCCCACCAGTTGGCTGCATAGGTGCGATAGATGGAGAGGTCATTTCGCATCGCGTATGGCTGGATCACATTCGCGGTACGTCAGGGGCAGAAACTTCAGCGTCACCGCATCAGCCCGCGAAACGGCTCGTAAATCCGCAGGGAGAGCAGGATCTCGTTCCGTGGAAATCCGAAGGCAAAGCTTTCACGCGTAAACGTCCACCCCGTCCCGAACAGGCGGTAACTCGCATCGACGGCAAATCGTTCGTTCACGTTCCAGATGCAGCCTACACCCGCCTGCCATGCGAACGGCGTGTTATAACGAATGACGGCAGGTTCAGGTGTTGACCCGCTGATCTGCTGAAACGAGGACTCATAGCCGGTCGCGCCGATGCCACCGCCGCCGTAGAAATCGAAGTGATCGTTCAGACGAAAGTCGCGCCACACGTTTGCCAGTACGGACCAGCCCCCAAAGTTCTTTCCTTCCACAATGCCGACGGGGTTCGGGTGACGTGGGGAGAAGTTTTCGTTGAATCCGAGGTACGTCTGTTCGATGGGGCCTCGGTACCGTCCCTCGGCTTCCAGGCGGATCCGGCCATTGGATCGCTCGAGTGCCAGCCCGACGGCGCCGCCCCCCGTGAGGCATGTGGACGGCGTGTTGTTCGGGGAAACCACGAGGAACGAGCCGCCGACGATGCTCGTCAGGTAGAACCGCCGACCTGAGGGAGTGAACGTTTCGCGGGCAACGCTGATCGTGGGAGGGAGGAGTGCGAGTGACGACTCCTCGTCAGCCGCGACGATGGCGTCGTAGTCACTGGGTGTTGCCCCTACATCATCCCACGGGGCGAGCGCAGCGAGGTCGAGCGGGGCGGGAGAATCATCGGCGCAGGCAACCAGCCACGGAAGCAAAATAGCCCCCAACGACGCGGCCAGCACCCGGGTTCGGTGCTGCGATGGTGTCGGATGCATCGTATTTTGCTCCGTGACGCAGATGACAGCCGCTGCGTACGTCCGTAGACCACGGCTGAGTACTGTCGAGGTATCGGCCTTCTCGCCTGATGCTGCGGACCGAGACTGCAGGCGGCGGCACAATGCCCCAAGGCCATAATGTCGCCGGTGCGGGCTGCTTGGCCTCCGGGGAACTGGGAAGGGCGTAGGGGCGACACGCCCACCCGCTCATCATGTCGCACCGAAGGACCATGCTGTGGTGTCGACGGAGGCGCGGGCGTAGAAGTGCCTGCTCCACTCCAATCGTGTATAAAGCATGGGATCGGCTTAGCGACCCGGCGTTGGTGGAATCTGGAACGTCAACGACCGTGTCGCAGTCAATTTGAGCTAACGAGGTCACGTTCATGATCGCCGCCCCGAACATGCCGCCCATGGATCTCGGCGCGAAGGCCTCGATCCGCAGCCACTATGACCTCGCGACCCCATTCTACCGGCTGCTCTGGGGTCCCCACATCCATCACGGCCTCTGGTCGGCCGAAGACGCCGTCCGCGAGCGACCGCACGCCTCGCCGCTGGCGGCGCAGGAGGCACTCACCGACGCGCTGGCCACCCTGGCCAACATTCAGCGCGGCCAGCATGTCCTCGACGTGGGCTGCGGTATGGGAGGTTCATCGATCCGGCTTGCCAGGCAGCGACACTGCGAGGTGACCGGCATCACGCTCAGCGGCGTGCAGCGGCGTTGGGCCTCGATGGCCGCGTGGCGGAACGGCGTGACGAACGCGGTTCGTTTTCGTCAAGCGGATGCCGAACGCGTGATGTTCGAGGCTGCCAGCTTCGACGTCGTGTGGAGCATCGAGTGCACCGAACATCTGTTCGACAAGGCGGCGTTCTTCCGGCGGGCGGCCGACTGGCTCCGACCCGGCGGCCGGATCGCCATCTGTGCGTGGCTGGCGGCCGAGGATGCCGATCGCCCGGGGCAACGCGAACAGGTGGAGGCGGTGTGCGACTCGTTCCTCTGCCCCTCGCTCGGCAGTTTCTCGGACTACACCGGGTGGATGACCGCGGCGGGGCTCCGGGTGGAGCACACGGAGGACTGGACCGCCCGCGTCACCCGGACGTGGGAACTCTGCGATGAGCGCGTGCGTCGGTTCGGGCTGCCTTGGCTGGCCCGTTTAATCGACGGACGGCAGGCGACGTTTCTCGACAACTTCAAGACGCTTCTCGATGCCTACCGCTCCGGGGCCATGCAGTATGGATGCATCGTGGCCCGGCGACCGGAAACGACGGCGTAACGCAGGGTCGCACAGTCCCCGCGTCCTCACAGCCAGGAACGTTGCAGCGATGAGCAGGCTTTTCGGACTTTTCTTCGGGGGGGCGACGCATGTCCTGTTCGCCTTCACCGTCTGGCACCTGTTCTGGTTCCTGAAGGGACCGCTGCAGGAAGACGCGCGGATGTCGCCTGTCGGGCTCGGTGCGTCACTCGGCATCAATACGCTGCTGGCGCTGTCGTTCGCGGTGCCTCACAGCGTGTTCCTCATGCCTTCGGTGAGGCGCAGGCTCGTGTCGGCAGGCCTCTCCGCACCGTTCTACGGCTGCTTCTACTGCGTGGTCTCCTGTGCCACGCTGCTGCTGACGATCTTCTGTTGGCAGCCCACCACGGTGGTGGCATGGCGTTGGGTTGCTCCCCTCGACCGCGTCGTGACCGCTGCCTTCGCCGCGTCGTGGGTCGGGTTGTTCTACAGCCTTTACCTGACGGGCCTGGGCTGGCAGACGGGTTGGACGCCCTGGTGGCATTGGGCACGCCGTCTCCCGCAGCCGAAGCGGCTGTTCGTCGAACGGGGGGCCTACCGCTTCCTGCGGCATCCGGTGTACCTGAGTTTTCTGGGCCTGATCTGGTTCACGCCCCTGGTCACGCTCGACCGCGTCGTACTGATCGCCGTGTGGTCAACATACATCTTCGTCGGTAGTGCGATCAAGGATGGCCGTCTGGTGCACTTCATGGGCGACACCTATCGCGAATACCAAGCACGCGTGCCCGGGTACCCAGGAGTGGGATTTGGACCGCTCGGTCGGGTGCAGCCGCGTATCCTTTCGGCATCTGACGGGACCCGGGGCGTTGAACGCTGACACTGGCCACCGCAGGTGTTCGCACCGAATCACCCGCTCAGGCCAGACCAGTCAGCATGAGCAGCCGGCCGACTAACAGTGGTTTCTCGGTGGACGCAAGCGTCCGGATCACGCTCTTTCGTCTCCAACTGCGTGTCTATTGCCAGCCTCTCGAGCACCTGCTGCGATACTGTGCCCGGCCGCCCTTCGCGCTGGAGCGGCTCTCCGTGATCCGCGGCGCAGACGGCCGCATCGCCTGCGTCCGCTACGTGCTCCCCCGACACAAGGCGGCCAACTGGGTCGGCCCGGGACGCGGGCGGAAGTCCACACGCCCGGGTGCTAACGGCGTCGTCGAACTCTCGCCGTGTGACTTCTTGGACCGGCTGGCCGATCTCGTGCCGCCACCGCGGAAGCACCGGCATCGCTATCACGGGGTGTTCGCCCCGAATCACAAGCTCAGGTCCGCCGTCACCGCCCTCGCGATCGGGAATGTCGGCAAGCGGCGCGATGCCGCGACTGATGGGCATGCGGTCGGCGGACATGCGGCGGGCGGAGATGCCACCGCCGACTGCTGCGACTTATGCGACAAACCGCCCTCCCACGACACCTCCCGGATTGCGTGGGCTAATTTCTTGGCGCTGGTTGGCGAGGAGTTTCCGCTGGAGTGCCCGGGGTGTGGCGGTGACATCCGGCTGATCGCCTTCATCACGGAACCGGGGCCGATCCGGAAGATCCTCACGCATCTGGGCGAACCGCTTGAGCCACCACCCGTCTCGCCGGCCCGGGGCCCGCCCACCGACTGGGGCGAGCTCGTGCAAGTACACGATGACCGGGACATCTTCCAGGGACGGATAGACGAGCTGCCCGGGATCGACATTCACAGCCTCTGACCGGTACCGGACGCAAGCCGTCGAAGCCCTGGGAACGGCAAACTGGGACGCGGTCTGCGCCGACGCACGAAAACCACCGCCGCAGGGGGGCACGCGGCGTTTTGGCGAACCGTCGCCGGACGGCCGACACGCCCAATCTCGCTGCTCAAGGGCAGTCCGTCAGCCGGAAGAACATTGCAGAAGTGCCATTGACCGGGCTATCCTTCGTGGACAACAAAGGCATCTAGCGACATGCGTTTCTGGACCCTCGCCATCCACAACCTCCGCCGACGACCGTTGCGCTCGGTGTTGACGGTGTTGGGCATCGCGATGGCTGTGGCGTGCCTGGTGGTGCTGCTTGGATTGTCGCGCGGCCTCGAACAAGCGTGGCTCACCAATCTTCACGCCCGCGGCACGCACCTGTTGGCGATTCAGAAGGGGACGGTTGACCTGATGGCCGCCTCGCTGGATGCCGGGTTGGGCGAGCAGCTCGGACGGGTCGAAGGCGTGCAGACTGTCGCGGGATCGCTCGCGGAGCTGTTGTCGTTCGAGGAGGATTTTAACGCGATTGCTGAGGGCTGGCCGGAAGGCTGTTATCTTTGGAAGTCGGTGCAGTTGGTGCAAGGCCGCCTGCCGGGCGCGGGCGAAACCAACGCCGTGCTGCTCGGCCAGTCCGCTGCCGAAACGCTCCGCAAACGTCCCGGCGATTCGCTCAAGCTTTGGGGCGGCACGCCGGTGGTCGTGGGCGTGTTCCGCACGTCGGGCGTTCTCGGCAACAACTCGCTGATCCTGCCGCTGGCCGAGTTACAGCGCCTCCAGCAACGTCCCGGCAAAGTCACGGCCTTCCACGTTCGCGTGAACCGACCGGAGGAGACGGCGGCTGTGCAGGCGCGACTCCAGACAGCGTTCCCGAGTCTTTCCGTGATGCCGACCGAGTCAGTGGCGGAGAACAACCAGATGTTGCGTTTGATACGGGCCATCGCGTGGAGTTTCTCGGTGGTGGCCGGGGTGATTGCGCTGGTGGTGGTGCTGAACACGCTGTTGATGTCGGTGATCGAGCAGACGCGCGAGATCGGCATCCTGTCGGCGGTTGGCTGGCAGACAGGACGGATCATGGCGCTGATTTTGTGGGAGGGCTTGCTTCTTGGATTTCTCGGCGCGTTGATTGGATTGGGAATCGGAGTGGGCGGCCTGGAAGGGCTGACAAGCCTGCCGCGGATGCAGGGATTGATCGAAGCCGAAATGAGCGTCCAACTGCTCGGTGAAGTCTTGCTTACCGCCACGCTTCTCGGCGTGCTCGGCAGCCTGTACCCGGCCTGGCGCGCCGCGCGCCTCGATCCCGTCGAGGCGCTACAATACGAGTAAACGAACGATGCAACTCCACACCCAATGGCCGGTGAATCTCGCGGACGACCAACCGCGCTCCGGGATGCCGATGGAATGGTGGTTCGTCCAAGGCTTCTACGAGGGCGAGTGCACCGGCCGCCGCGAATTCATGGCGGCACTGTTCCGCTACAACTACAAACAGCAGGAAGCTTTCTCGATGCTCCTGGGCATTCTCGACCCGGTGTCTGGCCGGACCGCGACGTTGTCACAAGTTGACCCGGCCACCTGCACGATGTTTATCAACGCCGTCCGTGCGTCGGCCTCCAGCGAGTTCGACCCCGTCGTGTTGCGCGCGCTGGCCGACGAAGTCGCCGAGTACGGTCCGCCGCGTCCGGTCCGCAACGAGACGACGCCCGTCGAGATCGCGTCTGCTCCGTTTCGTGTGAAGTGGAACGACTTTGAACTCGCGCACGAAGCGGACACGTTCGTCTTGAATTTCGCCGAGCCGGAAACCGGTCGTCAGTGCCGGCTTCGTCTCCAGCCCGTTCATCCACGGATTCATCTCGCGGACATCGCCGTGATCGGCGACGACTCGATGGATTATCTTTCGTATCCGCGCCTCGCCTTGACCGGCGAAGTGGATGGAGAAACGGTGCGCGGCCAGGCGTGGCTCGATCATCAATGGGGCAGCCACGGCTGGATCGTGGCCGGCACCGAGCGCGAACACGTCCTCGGCTGGGACTGGCTCGGCGTCCAACTCGAAGATGGACGCGACCTGTTGGTGATGGTTCACCGCGAACAGCGCCGGCAGGAACGCCTCTGCCAGTACGCCATCCTGCTCGATGCCAACGGCCCGGCCCGCTTGATTCGCGAGTTCGACCTGACGCCGACAGCGTGGTGGACAAGTCCCGCAACGCACACGCGCTATCCGGTCGCGTGCCGTCTAACGGTGCCGGAATTGAAACTCGAACTTGATTTCACTCCTACAACGGAGAACCAGGAAATCCAGACGTTGGCTCCGCTGCGTGCTGTCTGGGAAGGCGCTGGTCGCATTAGCGGCACGGCAACCGGCCGGGCGCGGCTCGAACTTCACGGTTACGCTTATGTTTTCGGTTTGCGCGAACATCTCGACAGTCGTGTCCATCGCATTCGCCGGCACCTTGAGAGTTATCTCCCGCGTACCATCACAGACGCTGCGATGGTTCGGTTTGCCGGTCAGGCGCACGGGAAGTACGACCCGGAGGCGCAGACCGCGGTGCTGTCCACGCCGTTGTGGGACCTGCTGGATCGCGGCGGCAAGAACTGGCGGCCGGTGTTCGTCTTCTTGATGCTCGACGCGCTCGGCGTGGCGCCGGAGCCGTACGAGTTGCTCTTCAGTTTCACCGCCGAGATGCTCCACGACGGCGCGCTGGTGATTGACGATATCGAGGACAACGCCCTGGTCCGTCGCGGCGCGGAAGCCATCCATCTTCGCTACGGTGTGGATGTCGCTATCAACGCCGGCAACACGGCGTACTTCCTTCCGCTGGCGTTGCTCCGCGATTACCCGCACCTGAACGACGCTCAGCGCCTCGAACTTTACCGGATCCTGACACGCGGCTTTGTGCGCGCGCACTTGGGGCAGGGACAGGATATCTACTGGTCACGGCATCTCACGGCGAACCGGCTGGATGAATGGATGAATGATTCGCTCGGTCCCAAGATCGTCCAACTCTACTCCCAGAAAACCGCTGCCGTGGTGGAGTGCGCTTCCGAAGCGACCTGCGTGATTGCCAAGACCGACGCCGCCACTCGTCAAGCTTGTGCTGATTTCGGGCGCGCCTTTGGCGTGGCGTTCCAGTTCGTAAACGACATTGTGGATTTCACGCCGGGACGGATTGCCAAGGGACACGGCGGCTGCGACATCGCCGAGGGCAAACTCACCTACGTCATCTTTCGCGCCTTGGAACGGCTGGCCGGAACTGATCGCGCCCGGCTCGGCGAAATCCTCTGCTCGCCGTCGTTGCGCGCGGCGCCGGCAACGCTGGCCGAGGGGATCGAATTAGTCCGCCACTCCGGCGCGCTCGAAGCCTGCCGTCAGGAAGCCCGCGCGATGGTCGAGGAACAATGGAAGCGATTCTCGTCTTGCGTGGCGCCCTCGGAGTCGAAGGCCATGCTTCGTGTCCTGTATCGTTTCATCCTGAGCCTCGGTGAAGATGAACGCGACATCGAATTCGCTCCCGGCAATTGATCGCGTCCGTGCCGCCCGCGACCTTGCGCTGCAACGGCTCGCCGAGTTGCAGTCTCCCGACGGCTCGTGGCCCGGACAGGTCGAATCCAACGTGCTGCCGACCGCGCTGTTCATCATCATGTTGCGCACCACCGGCCTTATCGAGAAACCCGGCCAACGCGAGCTGGAGTCGCGACTGCTGCGCGACATCGCCCGGTTCACGAATTCCGACGGCGGTTTCTGGAAGTTCCCCGGCGCGTCGTCGAGCAAACGTCTCACGCTCCTTGCTGTCACGATGATGCGTTTGGCCTCCGGCCCGTGCGAGGTTCTGGCGCGAGCCGAACAGTTTCTCGCGCACGGAAAGACAGACGCATCGTGGGAGCGCGATTTGGATTTGCTTGTCGTCGCGCCGTTGATGGCCGTGCACGCCGGCTTTAGGCGTCCGCTACTGTTGTCCTATCTGCCGCGCCCGCGTTGGCCCAGCCGTCATCTGCATTTCTTCTGGCACTGCGGTTGGCCGGGGTTGAATATCCTCTTGGGAAGCCGCCACGCCCAGGAGTACGCCGCACAGATTCGCCAGACGCAAGATCCATCCGGTGGCTGGGCGATTGGTTCCTACGTGACGATGTTCAACGTGATGGCGCTGGTCAAGGCTGGCGCTACGACTGACGATCCCGCCGTGACGAAAGCGCACGAATCCCTGCTGCGCGACTTCATCAACGAGCGCGGCGTAGCGGCTTGGCGCGGCCATGTGGTGAATACCGGATACGGCTTGGATAGTTGTCTGCGCGCGCAAACGGCCAGGATGCGGCAGGAGGCGCTCGCATTTCTGCTGGGTGTGCAAACCAGCGATGGCGGTTTCGCGTGGGGTACGTCACTCTATGATACGGATGCGGATGCGACCGCGCATGTCCTGCGCGGTTTTCCCGGTATCGCGGAGAGCGCGCTGCGCCGCGGCGTGGAGTTCATGCTGGCGCGACAGAACCGGGATGGCGGTTTTGGTGCTTGGACCCAATCACCCGTCGCCGGGCGGCGCGGTTCGTTTGGTGTGTTGCTGCAATTCCTGTTCGACATGCCGACTGCCGATGTGACCGGTCGCGTCGTCGAGGTGCTGGCATCCGCTGAACATCCAGACGTCCAGAAGGCGCTGGCGTTCTTCCGCAGGACGCAATGCCGCAACGGCGGGTGGTGGTCGCGGTGGTGGGCCGGCTACCTTGCTGGCACGAGTTTTGTCCTGCGCGCGTACGCTGCGCTGGGCTTGTGCGACGAGCGGGCCGTTGCGTTTCTACTTCATCATCAAAACGCCGACGGCGGTTGGGGCGAGACGATTCGCTCTGATGAGGATATTCGCTACGCGGGGCAGGGAGACAGCACGCCGCTGCACACGGCGCATATCACGTCCACGTTGCTGCGGCTCGGTCATCCGCCCGACAGTCCCGTCATCGGCCGTGCCATCGAGTATCTGCTTGCGACGATGTCGCCCGATGGCCGGTGGCATGACGACCAGTGTACCTTCAGCATCGTTGCGCGCTGTTTGTACTATCGCTACGAGTTCCTGAACTACGTCCTGCCGCTGGATGCCCTGACGGATTATCTCCGCGCCAACGATTCGTAGCGGTCCCGGGGGCCAATGGCGTCGTCGAACTCACGCCGTTTGAGTTCCTCGACCGGCTCGCCGATCTCGTGCCGTCGCCGCGCAAGCACCGGCATCGGTATCACGGCGTCTTTGCGCCGAATCACAAGCTCAGGCCCGCCGTCACGGCGCTGGCTATCGGGAACATCGGCAAGCGGCGCGAGGCTGTGACCGGTGGGCATGCGGCCGGCCTTCGCGCCACGGGGGGCTGTTGTGACGCGAATCCGAATCAAAAGCCCCGCTCCCACGACACGGCACGGATTGCCTGGGCCAAGCTGATGGCGAGGGTCGGGGAGGAGTTTCCGCTTGCGTGCCCCACCTGCGGCGGCGACATCCGGCTGATCGCATTCATCACGGAGCCGGGGCCGATCCGGAAAATCCTCACGCATCTTGGCGAACCGCTCGAGCCACCACCGGTGTCACCCGCTCGTGGACCGCCCACCGACTGGGGCGAGCTCGTGCAGATCCATGACGATCGCGACGTCTTTCAAGCCTCGCCCGACGAACTGCCCGCGATCGATATTCACAGCCTCTGAGCGGTGCCGGACGCGACCCACGCATGTCGGGAAACTGCGAACTGGGACGCGGTCTGCGCCGACGCGAGAAAAACGCCAACAAAGCGGGCGCGGAGCGTATCGAGAAACCCGCTCCGTACGCCCGGGCCGCTCCTCCCGAGGCTCACGAGTCGCTCATCGGCCGGAAGACCGTTGAGGAAGTGCCATTGACCGGGCTATCCTTGGCCGCGGGGGCGCTTTTCCAACCATTGTCCAACGGTCACTATGTAGGAACTCCCGCATGGTGACGGTTGGATCATGGTCCTCTGGCGGTTGGTGCGAGCCAGCCGAGAAACGGTTCAAGGCTCGTTGAGCCGGCGTTCCAGGGCCGACAGTGTCGCGAGCACCGCATCGAAGGACGGGGGCTCCGCGAGGTACATGTCTCGCATCGCCGCGAAGTCGCGACGCAGGGCCGGCAGTCGCTCGTCGCTGGGCAGCAGGCGAAACGAGCCAGGGCGAGCAGTGTCGTAGTTGGCCCACGCACTACCGAAGAACAGCCGCTTCCAGCCCACGACCCGTTCGCAGCTTTCGAGATCTGCGATTGCGCGTTCTGTCGCCGGGTGACAGGCAAGGGCCGCGACATCCGCATAGTGACGTGAGAACCTGTCGGGCGTTGCCTTGCCGGCAGGGCGATGATGCTCCGCGTGGAGGATCGTTGCCTTCTCCCAGAACGTCCGGTCGATGCCCAGGGCGACGACGTCGCATTGCCAATCGGGCATCGCGTCGGAAAGGGCGTCGAGAAGCCACGGCGTGATGGCATGGTGCCCGACCGGCTGCTGGTCCGTCAGGGAGCCGAACTCGAGCTTCACGGAACGTCGCAGGTAGTCGAAGCCCGTCGGCTGGTGAGAAGGGTAGTGGAAAAGCAGATTCGGCGCACCGCTGGTCGGGTCAGCTGCGTACTCAAACCAGGCTCCGCGCTCGGGTTTGCCAAGAACGGTTTTCGCCTCGGCCTCGAGAGTTGGCTGGAACTGCTCCTGCACCGCCTTTGCACAGGCTGCCTCGGCAAGCGTCATCCATTTGTCGGCTTGGTTGCGGCTCGTGCCTGGTTCGGGGAGCCCGAGCAGTGCCGGGGAGATCGACAGATCGATGTCCTCGGAAAAACGCTCGATGACCTGGAACACCTTCGACAGCGACGTGCCTCCCTTGAAGACCAGGCTCTCGCGGAACTCCGAGCGGAAGAGCACACCCAGCAGCCAGCAGACCCAGAAATCTTTTTCTAGGACGACGGCGGACAGGCCTCGCCTTGCGGCTGCCTGCTCGAAATAGAGCCGGTGCTCGTGGCCCGGAAGCTCGAGGAACGAAAGTCTCATGTCCGGGCCGCCGCGAGTTCACGGAAGATCGGGTGCATCCATGTGGGCGCCAGCCGGAGATCATCGAGAAGCTTTCGCCGTTCCGCAGCAGGGAGCGTTCGCTTCAGATGGGCACGCCGTTCGGGCGTCACGTGATCGCGGCCAAGTTCACGAAACGCCTGAATAAGAAGACCGCTTAGCCTTCCGGAGGGTTCCATGTTGCGCGGAGTCGTCCGCCGCAGTTGGATCGTGGTGCCGCCGACGATGACGGTGCGACTGGGGCCGTCAGTGAGAAACACTACCTTCGCCGGCACCTGCTCCGTCAGGCCGAGAGTGTTGGCGGCATACGCGCCGGCGGGCTGCAGGCGGACGCGGTCGCGGCCGGCGATCGCTCTCGCCACCGCTTCTGGCGGCGGCGAGAGCGGACCGAGCTGCGGGTGCTCTTTGGGATAGTCGTAGACCCCTCGGGCCAGCCGGCGGATCGACCCCGCACGAACGAGCCTGTGCAGGCCAACATCAATCGCCCTTCGGTTTCCGAGGTCAAGAAAATCCGACGGCACAACGACACATCCCCGGCCCCGACGCCGGAGGGCGGCGAGGATTCTCGCGTCGAGCGATTCCGGCGACTTCTGACGACCTGCCATGTAAGAAAAAGTAGCACGCTTTTCTTACAGAATCAACTCTTGGGCTGGGTTTTGCGCAGCCTTCTTGCGGCCTCCCTGCGGTCGTAGGTGAGTGGAACAACGGCCTCGGGGGGCCCGCCCACTGTTGCCGGCTCAGCCCCCGGGCTTGGGTGGATCGAGCCCCAGACCGAGACGGGTGCGTCGTCTCGGTCCTTCGGCCTGTTTCGCTCCAGGACAGCCAGGGCCGGCACGGCGTTGATCGTGAACCGGGCGACCATCTGGGGCTTCGCCTGACCCTCGACCTGCCGCGTCTCGAGGATGACGTCGCCCACGAGGGCCTTGAGCACCTGCGCGGCGATGCCGACATCGCCTTGCAGCAGGTCACGTAGTTGCGTGAGCGCCGCGACCACATCCTTCTCCTTGGCGCTCTTCACGTTCGGCCGCCGGCCGGCACGCTGGAGCTCCTTGAGCTGCTCCCGCTTGGCCGCCAGTTGCCGGCCCATCTCTTCCGCCTTGGCAAGTACGGCGTCGAGATGCGTGTCGTCGAGCTTGGCGAGCCGGTCGGTCAGCCGCTTCAACTGACGATCCTCGTTCGCGATTTCTTGCTCAAGCTTCTTGGTGGACGGGATCGGTTGCCGGGCGATCCAGGCCAGCCGCTTGTTCACGTCGGCAGTCAGGTCGGCGAGGAAGCCATCGGTGAAGAGCGTCGCCATGACGGTGCCGAGCACCGCCTCGTCGATGATCCTGGCTGACTTGTAGCCGCGGTTCGTGCAGCCGTGGATTCCGTTGTTCGCATTGAAGCAGAAGAAGCTTTGGTACTTGCCAACCGATCGACCGAGGATCATCGGGTTGCCGCAGCATCCGCAGACCGGCCGGATCAGCACCTTGGGGTAGAGGTCCACGCGGTGGGCCGTCTTCCGGCGCTCCTTCGCCTTCCGGCCGAAGGACTCGGCGCCGAGCCCAAGCTTCCGCTTGACGGCCTCTGCCAATTCGTCCGACAGAATCCGCAGGTGCGGCACGTCCCGCCAGATCCATTCGGACATGGGCTGATGGATGACCTTCTTCTTGCCCGTCTGCCGGTCCGTCACCTGCTTGGTCTTGCGAAACACGTCCTTGCCTATGAGTTTCTCGCGGCCGTAGTGCTGGCGCACCCGGCTGTCGGACCAGGTCTGCTTGCCGCCCACCTTGTGCTCGTTGAAGAGCCTCGCGACGTCGACCGCGCTCTTGCCGTCGTAGGCGATCATCTCGGCGCCCCGTCGCGTCCAGTCGGCTGCCTCGGGGTCGATCTCGACGACTTTCTCGATCGTGTTCTTGTGGGTGATCACGAGGTTACCGTGGGCGTCTTTCAGGTCCACGAGCCGGTAGCCCACGCCGGGTGGCTGGATGTTGTCACCACGGCGGAAGGCGTCGTCCATGCCCCGCTTCACCTTGGATCGCAGTTGCGTGATGAACGCCTCGTTCATCGAGCCGAGCACGGGAAGCAAAAGCGAGGACTGGGGATTGGCACTGTCGTACCCGTCGCTGGCACCAACGACACGGACGCCGGTTGCCTCTGCCAGTTCCCCATGCCTCAGCGACTCGATGGTGTTGCGGCTCAGGCGGGATAGGTCGTCGATCAGAAACCACGTCACACCGAACTCCTCGCGCCGCTCGACGATCGTCTTGGCGAGCGTGTAGCCGGTGCGACAGGCGAGCGTGCCGCTGACGGCAGCGTCGGCGAGAACGTAGTGCCAAGGCACGAACACGCCGTCTCGCCGGGCCCGGTTCAGGACGTTGAGAAGCTGCTGGTCCAGCGATCTCGGGTTGGAGTTTTCGTCGCTGAACCGCAGGTAGGCGACCGCCAGAGCGATCCAGGCGATCGGCGTATCGCCCGGGCGGAAGACGTCTGCCTGCAGTTGCCGGAATCGCCGCTCGAAGTCGTCGGCCATCGCCGCGATCGTAGCGGGGTCAGCTGCCGGCACGGCGGCCGTTCCGGCGAGGTCGGGCCAGAGCCGGGCCTGAACCTCGAGGTAGGTGCGAGCCAGGTCGAGAAGCCCCTGCCGCTCGGGCATGCCGAAGTCGGCGCTTCGGACCCGCCCGCGGCGGCTGGGGGGCGGGGCACTGCTGCTGGCACCAGAGGACTGGGGGGCAGGGGAGTAGGAAGAAACACTGCCGGCGGGGCCGGCGTCGTCATTGAAACGAAGCATGGGAGAAACCTCGGAGGCGATTGAATGCCTCCGGGGTGGAGCAGGGGGGCGGGCTCGGGCCCGCCCCCGTCAGCTGCCTCTGCGTTTACGCCGAGACGCCGATCGCGCCCGCACCGCATCCCCGTCGAACCAGATCTGGAACGGGAAGGGGTACGGGCAGAGACCGGTGGATTTCTCGGGCGTTTTGCGAAGGTGCTGCCTCGTCAGGGAACGCACGTTGCGGGTCGCCCCGACTTGCCTTGTATAACCGTCCGGTCTCGGATGGTTGACGAGGTGATTGACGATCGGCCGGTGAGGGTCGCACGCCGCCCCGCGACGTGCGTCTCGATCCGGTCGATCCGCCCTTCCGACTGGAAGGGGCTTTCTTGCTGCCCGCGGCGGAGCGATCTGCTTCGCCGGGGTGTTCCTTGTGGTGGCCGTGGCCGCCGCCGCCCTGTGGGGCCTCGTGGCCGTCGTCCGTCGCCTCCGGCAGGCCGCCGGCCAGCGGACGGCCACTGCTGTTACGGAGCGTGCACGGCAGGGGGCGATTGCCGAAGGCGACGATGCCGCCTTGGAGCACGCGGACGGGGCGGTTGTTCCGCCGGCCGTCGCGGAAGGTGAGTCCGATCCGGATGCCAAGGTCTTGGACCAACCGGTTCAGTTCCTCGCGGGCCGTGGGGTCGGTGCAGACGGTCTCGATCCTGTCCGTGAGCGCGATCGCTTTCTGGACCTCCACCTCGACGCTCGCGGGCGGCTCGCGGTGCGGCATCCGTTTCTCGACTTCGGCGAGCGCCTTCTCGGCTTCAGCTAGTTCGGCCTGCAGATCGCGAAACCCTGCCCGTAGCGCGGCCCGGAGTTCGTCATCATCCTCTTCGAGAATTCGCTTCGGAGCCTGGGCTACCTTCAGCCGCAGCCGCTCGACCCTCGCGAGCACCTCCTGACGAATCGCCTCGTCAGGAGAAGGCGGAGCCTTTTGCATATCCCGGATGCGGGCCTCGACGGCCGCTCGCAATTTGTCCTTGCCCGCAGCTCGCCGCATCAGTGTCACGAGAGTCCGTGCCGTGAACTGCAGCAGGGCTTCGCCATCGATGTTGTTATGGTTGCACTTCTTTCCAGCCGTCTTCGTGTAGATGCTGCAGCGATACATCGGGCGGCCGACCCCGCGGTCCTTTCGCACGACACCGTGCATAATCCCACCGCACTTGCAGGTTAAGTCGAACACGCACGGCGTCAGTGGGTAGGCGGCCGGGTCGTGTGCTTTGCGCTTGCCTCGCTGGGAACCGCCCCGGGCCTTCAGATTGGCCTGGAGGCGATACCAACGCTCCGGGTCAAACCGCGCAGCAAAGCCGGCCGCTGCGCGGATGCGGTCCGCCACGTCGTTCTCGATTGTCGGTCCATCCGGCTTCTTCATGGGTAGAGCCGTAAGCCACCGCAGTAGAAGTAGATCACGTCCTTGAAGTTCCCGACGTTCCGGTAGCCCCCGGCCCGACGCTTGATGGCCATGATCTTGCTGTTG
>Ga0315906_10002049_pt1 | contig 28964 bp, 58 predicted proteins | sample LakEriMetagenome_4_FD_203526 | JGI IMG/M metagenome (GOLD analysis project Ga0315906, IMG submission 203526) | Freshwater fungal communities from buoy surface, Lake Erie, Ohio, United States - Buoy 2 MA122 | ecosystem: Environmental > Aquatic > Freshwater > Lake > Lake biofilm | place: USA...
CGCCTTGAAAGCGGTTGGAGCCTACGGGCCAGGGGTTCGATTCCGCCATCACTCCGCCAATTTCATTTTTATCTTGCTTAATACTTATTTCTGTAGTAAGATATCTATATGAATGATGAATTGCAGGATGCTCGCCGCGCGTTTGTAGATTGGATGACCCAACTAGACGCTGACGCCGCTGGGCAGGCTCTGGCTGTGTTTAAAAACAAGCTAGAGCTTTGTGCTTTTCATAACTGTTTTGATGATGCTCATATTCATTATAAGCATCGTAAATACTGTTTACATCATTATAAACAAATTTCTGGAGAGGCCAACTAGCGGGGAGCTAGCACAGTTTGCTAAACTGAGGGTGCCTGCAAAGGGATGGAAATCGTACTTCCGGCTCTCCGCCATATGGACCTCTAGCTCAATTGGTTAGAGCATCAGTCTCTTAAACTGAGGGTTTTCGGTTCAAGTCCGAAGAGGTCTACCATTTCTTGTACCTATAGCTCAATTGAACAGAGCACTCGGCTACGAACTGAGAGGTTGTGGGTTTAAGTCCTACTAGGTACTCCATGGGTTGTTGGTGAAGCTGGTGCACACATTCGCCTGAAGAGCGAAGGAACTCTGTTCGATTCAGAGACAACCTACCATATTACGCCCCTGAAGTTCATATAGCTGAACAGACCCTTGGTAAGGGTAAGGAAACAAGTGCAAGTCTTGTCTGGGGCACCAGTTATGGTGGCTATAGTGTAATGGCAGCACTACAGATTGTGATTCTGTCAGACTCGGCTCAAATCCGAGTAGTCACCCCAACGGACTCGTGGTTCGAATAGTTAGGCAGCCGACTGCAAATCGGTAATATGCAGGTGCAACTCCTGTCGAGTCCTCCACATAATTTAACCGGGTATAGCTCAGTCTGGCTAGAGCACTCCGTTTGGGGCGGAGGGGTCGTAGGTTCAAATCCTGCTACCCGGACCATTTAAAAATAGCACTATACCAAATTCTTTTATTTTTATATTGCTCAATGCTAAAAAGTTTAGTAATATATAAAAACTGAAGCGGAGAGACAGGTAAAACCTCCTCTCCTACAAAATAAAACTCTTAAAGAGGACCGACAAAGAAAAGTCATTTTTTAGTTGGTAGTTACTTAAAAGTTTGATATTATAGATAAATAATGAGTTGGGGCGCTTAAGCCCCATAAGGATAGTCACAGTAATGTGATAAAAGCGGTAATCCCTACATAACCGCACCACTCTCCGAGTGGCCCACTTAAGCAAGCCCAGTTCCTAGCCTTCGGCAACGGAGGTAACAATGAACTAGGTGTAGTGAGAAAACGATAGCTTATAGGCCCGCAAGGGGAACCTAAGTTGTTGGAATGTAACGGGTGGTGCCGACTTCACTACAACACCAATCTAGCAGTTGGTAGAACAAAGGGTAGCATCTCTGTCTGAAGTTTAAGCAACTAAAGGCATTTTTGCAGTATCAGCGGTAGTGGATAAGCTATAAATGCTTATACATCGTCGCAAAATACGATCGAGTAGCGCGCGTCGCGAAAGATACGTGGTGTGTTGTATTTTGTATGTCAAAACCATACGGAGCAACGAGGCAGCACATCGCAGTAGGTTATTATTGTAGCTCAGTGGATGAGCATTTGCGTTGAAAGCAAACGGACGCTGGTTCAAATCCAGTCAATGTTTTAAAAAAGCAAAGTCTGCCTCGGTTATATGTGAAAGGTATCTAATACCAAGCTCGAAAGAGAACTTGGTCTGATGTAGCCCGCAAGGTGAAATCAGTTTATATTAAAAAATTCGTAGCTCGCAAGGCTTAATGGCTCGCAAGGTCAGCGGACGGTATAATATAGAGTAGCGTATAACGTCAAGTCTACTGCCAGACTTTAAAAGGCGATACTGTTGGTATACTGGGTGACCTTAACAGGCATCTGGTGGATGTCAAGAAAACCTCTACTGCAAATAGAGGGTACCTCTTGAAGTGCTAATATAGAAAGTGTAATCTCAGCTTTCCTTCAAAATGCGATAGTTTAGGGTAACCTAGATTATCGCATTTTTTGCGTCTAGAGTATAAAATTGCATTTTTATATTGCTAGATGCTCTAAGTTTTAGTATTATATATAAGTTGATGTTTTGAAAAACATTGTCGGATGAAGGATCTGCGGACGCGTAGTCTACTCGACACTAAGTGGCCATACTAGGTGTCTGATATAAATCTCGCAATGGCTGATGACGGTTGATCGCCGAGTCTGAAATTTGCGCTCGGACAATGTTTTTCAAAACACCAATATCGCAGGGTGGAGCAGTAGCAGCTCGTCTGGTTCATACCCAGAAGGCCATAGGTGCAAGTCCTATCTCTGCAACCAATTGAGGAGCGTTCGTCTAGCGGCCTAGGATCGCGGGCTTTCAATCCGTTAACAGGGGTTCGAATCCCCTACGCTCTACCAGTTTTGTATGTTTTTGATATAAAACATACCGTTCCTGCCCACGAAAGAAACTCACGGGCCGGCAGGGGCTTTTATGGGCTGTTAGCTCAGCGGCAGAGCAGCGTCTTTACACGGCGAATGTCGGCGGTTCAATCCCGTCACGGCCCACCATTTTTTACCGGTTTCGGTATGCCCGGTCTACTATTGCAAGCCATATAAGGCACGATTCAGTTGCGTACGCTATAGGGCCCGAGAGTATGATGTAGATAAAACCGAGTATTTTGTTGTATAATAAGCTGTAGTTTGTGTAAGTTGCTTGCTCTTAATAGGACCGGTCACCGTAGTGGCGAGCGGCGCAGACTTTTAATCTGCTATTATACATCGTGGGTTCGAGTCCCACCCGGTCCTCCAAAGATTACGATGACTACTACTATTAGTTATTGGGTAAATAAATATTTTTTAGAAGAAATAAAATATTGGCCCAGTAAAAAAATATCCAAAGAAGCTTATATAAAAGCTATTTTAGATACCGATAACCTTTCATTAAAAGAGAGGTTAAAAGTAAGTAATGATACTATCGCTAATATTAATAAAGTATTACCGTATCAAAAATCTAAAAGAGTTTTTTATTCTATACTAGATTTTTATGATAAAAAATTATGTCCTAAATGTAAAGTAGTTAAAGATAAAAAAGATTTTTTTAATAATTCTGTTGTAGCCAGTAAGTTACAATCTACTTGTAAAGACTGTGATAAAGTATATCAAAAAGAAAATCTCCATATATGGAGAGAAGCAGCAGCCTTAAGAAAAGCGTATCTTTTAGAAAGAACACCTTCTTTCGGCCAAGAGGGAATAAAAAATTTTTATTCTAAATGCCCAAAAGATTATCACGTAGATCACATAGTACCGCTTAAAGGTATTAACGTATCTGGACTTCATGTATTATGGAATTTACAATATTTACCAGCTAAAGAAAATCTTACTAAAAGTAATAAATTTTAAAAATTTTTATGGTCCCATAGTTTAACGGTAGAACACCCGACTTATATTCGGCATTGTCTCCAGATTAGAGAGCAGTCCAGGTTCGAATCCTGGTGGGACTACCAATTATGGCCGTATAGCTCAATTAGCAGAGCGCTCACCTGATTAGTGAGATGTTGTAGGTGCAACTCCTTCTACGGCTACCAATATTGCCCGCATGGCGGAATGGCAGACGCAACGGACTTAAAATCCGTAGCCTTTAAAGGCGTGCCAGTTCAAGTCTGGCTGCGGGCACCAAATTATCGGCATAGTGTAATGGTAGCACGACAGCCTCCAAATCTGTTTGTCAGGGTTCAAGTCCTTGTGCCGGTGCCATTTTTTAGTTGCAAGTTATCTCTAAACTTGATATTATTAATCATAAAGTTAAATGCCTTTGTAGCTCAACTGGACAGAGCAATCGGTTTCTACCCGAGCGGTTGTGGGTTCGACTCCTGCCAGAGGCGCCAGTTTCTAGTAGACGAAGGATTGACACGATACGTAACGTCAGTCAATGAAGACTGCTAGAGGAGAGCCTGTTGAAGAGGCTATGTAAAATTTCTCAACAAATTCACACTCTGAGCTGTCGGTTGGTGAAGGTTTATAGAGATGACAGAACGTTCCAGTCTGTGTGGGGGGTTGGAAAAGAGATCATGGCAAGATGCAACGCTCTTGTGCATAGCCCACACCAAATTTTAAAATGAAAAAACTAATCGCAACCATACTAACTATATGGCCTCTACAAACCTATGCTAACGACTGTGTTATCATAGGTTTTCGTGGTTTAAAAGGCCAATTTGATCAGACAGCTTTTGAAGATTATGCTAAATTACGAGGATTGTATCCTATAACACTTTATCATGAAGACTTAGATATTGCTATGTCTATAGTCGAAGATGAAAAATGCTACTATCTTTACGGTTTCAGCAAAGGAGCTGAATCTGTAATGAAAGTAGTTAAAGCTGCTTACGATAAACTATATCCGTCTCCAATAGAAGTTATGACTATTGGAGCGTATAAAACCGCCAATGTAGATTTTAGACCGTACAATATACAGTTTAAAAACTATTTTGATGAAAGCGGCAAGGGACAACGTTCCCCTGGTATTCATGTTGCAGGAATACCGCACAATAAAATGCAACAGTATGTTTTGAAAGAAGAAAGTGAGAAGAAATGAAAACCGTTGGAGATAAGCTAGAATCATTTAATATTAAAGGCGTTAAGCCAGGCGTATTAGAGGGTGAGGATGCTTTTGAGCATCTTGACGAGACTAGTTTTCCGGGTAAGTGGAAAGTAATAGTATTTTATCCTAAAGACTTTACCTTTGTATGCCCTACTGAGATTGTAGCTTATGATAAGCTAAATAAGGATTTTGAAGACCGAGATACCGTTCTTCTTATCGGATCAACCGATAATGAGTTCTGCAAGCTAGCATGGAGAAACGCACATCCCGATCTAAAGAAGACTAATTCTTGGATGTTTGCCGATACTCTTCGAGAAGGATTTGTAGATCCTGTAGAAGATGTCGAGATTACAGGCCTAGCCTATCAGCTAGGAGTTCTTGATACTACCTCTGGTGTTGCACTCCGTGCAACTTTTATCGTAGATCCTAGCGATGTTATTCAGCACGTCTCGGTGAATAACCTAAACGTAGGACGTAGTGCTGATGAGACCCTACGTATTCTAGATGCACTACAGACGGACGAGCTCTGTGCTTGCAATCGTCCTGTAGGAGGCGCAACACTCTCATGAGCTGGGTAGAAGGTTTACAGAGTTATGCGCCGGCTTATGCTAAGGATACTCGACTAAATCTATCTGCCGTGCTTACTAAGAGTAGTTTAGATGAAGCTACTGCTATGGGTTGTGCCCTAGCAGTAGCTTATGCACTAGACAGTAGAAATCTAGTAACAACACTGGCAGAATATGCTAGCCCAGAAGTAAGAGAGCGAGCACACGTAGCGGCCATGCTTATGGCCCAGAATAATATCTGGTATCCTTACGCAGAAGTTGCAGGATTTGAAGATAAAAATCCTAGATTACGTATGAATGGGATTGTTCAATACGGCGGACCAGAGTTTGAGGCATATAGCCTTGCTGCTTCTATCGTTGGAAAGTGTCACTTCTGTGTTCGTGCCCATGTCGATGGGCTAAAGAAACATGGTTGGACAGCAGAACAAATTAGAGACATAGGACGCGTTACTGCGGTAATTGCATCCTTGTCTAAGGCTTGAGGTTTAGTTAACCGAGCGGATCTCATAAGTCTGCCATTCTGGTGCGATTCCAGGTCAAGCCACCAATTAAATGCCAGCATTAAACAAATGCTGGCATTTTATATTTGCCCAGCACTTAAGAAAGTTGTATTATATATTACATTTTGGCAGTTTGCTAAGCTAAACCTGCCTGATAGCCCTAGATTAAGAATGGAAGAGTGGGCTTCTTCATCTTATTTAAATATTTGATGAAAGGAACCACTATGTCAAACTACTGGGGATATCACCTACGTATTGATGCACGCGCTTGCGTCATCGAAAAAATCAAGAGCATTCCGTATGTTCTTCAATATAACGAATCACTACTTAAACTCATTGGCATGAAGTCAATGGGCACTCCTTGGATTGAAGATTGTGGTCCAAAGGATCGCCCTGATCTATGCGGTATCACACTACTTCAGCCAATCGAAACCTCAAGCATTACTGCCCATCTGTGCAATGAGTCAGGCGATGGATATCTAGATATCTTTTCTTGCAAGCCGTTCGACAATGAGGCTGTAGTCGCTCACTTCCGTGAGTGGTTTGAGCCACAGAACGCAAAGTGGGACTTTACCATTCGACAGGCTTGCTAAGATGAGTTTTTCTCATCCTACAAACTACGTAGGCAAACACCTCTTAATTGAGGTGTTTGACTCTCCGGCTCTAACTAGAGAGAATGTGTTAAATGCAATGCTCATGGCCTGTAATGCGACAGGGGCAACTATTATCCATGTGCACGATCATCAGTTCTCTCCGCAAGGATGCAGCGGAGTAATTCTCTTAGCAGAAAGCCACGCCTCTTGGCACACGTTTCCAGAACTTAATTACGCTAGTATAGACATCTTTACTTGCGGTAATTGTGATCCTTGGAAAGCTATAGAGGTTTTGCGACGAGAGTTAGAAACTGATAGTATACGAGTAAAAGAAGAATATAGAGGACTTGGAGTCTAATTAAACCGGGAGAAATCCCGGTTTTTTTATTATTGACTACTGGACCTTACTACGATAAGCTTTAACTATGCGCTGCGTAGTTTGTAACGGTCTTCATTTAAAATTTCCATATAACTGTGAACAACGTGCTAAAAAGTTAAAAATCTTAGACGAGTTCTACGATTATATATCTGCTTACAACTTACACAGCTCCAAAAAGGATATCTATGGCACTTCGATTTCAGGGAAAAAAGATGAAATCTCACTTGGATAAAATGTTATCTAAGTATAAAAGAGGCGAATCAGTCGGAGCTACAGCAGAGGCTAGATTAAAAGCCAGAGGTCTTATCTCTAGAGAAACTGGAGAAAAGAAAAAAGGAAAATTAGGTAAATCATGAAAAAGTTACTATTATCTACTGCATTTGTTCTTATTGCAACAACTGCATTTGCACAGACAAAATCATATGACTGGAAAGTTTTAAGAGTTGTAGATGGAGATACTTTAGAGATTGATGTAGCCTCTATGAGACTACCTCCTGAATTAGGACTTAAAGTAAGAGTTCTAGGAGTAGATACGCCAGAAAAAGGTGGAAGAGCCAAGTGCCCTTCTGAGGCTGCACTAGCTGTCAAAGCTACTGAGCACACCAAAAAACTAGTAGAGACTGCAAAGGCTAATAATACCACTATTACTTTTAGCAAAGTTAAATGGGATAAATTTGGTGGAAGAATTAATGCCGATGTAATGGTTGGCGATGTAAACTTAGCTAAATCTTTAATTGCAGCTGGACTAGCTAGAGAGTATTATGGAGAAGAAAAAAAATCTTGGTGTGAATAATGCCTTATTTAAACCATAATATACCTACTATACCTTGTTATATTAGGAATGAGTATCTGTTTAATCACCGTAAAGGTCACGGGGAGTATACTCCTTGCAATATGCACTCAGTAGCTTCTATTGAGAATAGAGTTCCTCTATTTGAAGCATTTTTAGAAAATGGAGTAAATTGGACTCGTAGACCTATAACAGCCTTTTGTTGGAAGCAAGATGCTCCAGTTAGAGCATTGAATGAGCATATATATTGGGATTGTTTTAGTCCTTATATAGATGTGCAAGTTAGAGCAAGACTAAATAGATTAAGAGCTAAACTTATATCCCCAACAGGAGATAAGAGAGAAGGTATATATTTGTTCACTCTCGATTGGTCTTTTGAAAATAGAGCAATATTAGATACTAACTTCTCTGAAACTCCAGAACATAAGTGCGGCCACCTATTCCAAATGGACGAGGGCAACTACTACATCTATCCTAATAATAGAATTATCTGGCATGACAATGCCTGGGTGAAAGATCCTATAACTAGTAACCCAGGTTATGAGATTGATCTTACTATATATTCTGTAGAAAATAAAGATAAGATGTATACAGACGATAGTTATATGACTGAGTTTGTTATGGATGATAGCTTTAATATTCTTAAAGATTAATAGATGTTTAGCTTAACTCCCATCGCTAGAGATTATATTAGGTTTCTATGCAAAGAAAACAATAAGATAGCAGTTAAGCTAGAAGTTAAGGGTGGCGGCTGCTCTGGTTTTGTGTATAACTATGAATTTGTAGATAGTGCAGAACCTGATGATTTTGAGATAGATCTTTTAACTTGTAAGTTTTTTGTAGACAGTATGAGTTTGCTATATGTAGCTGGGACAGAGTTAGATTACGAACAGACTATTGGAAGCAGCGGTTTAAAACTTAAAAACCCAAATCAAAAAGCTGGATGTGGGTGTGGGAAGTCTTTTAGTATTTAGTTTTAACTTGCTAAATTACTCTGTATGTGAGATAATGTGTCTATGCTAAAGATAGTTTGTGAAGATAAAGCTCGTCAGTATATCAAAGATATTGAGGATTGGACTATTTCTCAGGGCGGAGTCTGGAAAGGATTTAAACTGACTAAGGTTGAATTTGATTGGTCTCCACATCGAGTTACTTCTCGAGGCGGAATGTATTCTTCTGGCCCTGGTATTAATATCGCTATGCAGCGATACGGCAGTAGTTACTCATCTGTAAAAGCATATAGAGTTCATGAGTATAAGTCATTTGATAAAGATCCTGATATCGGTGGATTTTTTACAGATAACAAGATGGACGGTCTAAAGATGATCCTGTGTCACGAGATAGCCCATGCTAGTCAGTTCTATCTGTATAAGGTTAATTACTTTAGGGACACTCCTCATGGTGAGACTTTTAAAACCATTTATAGAAAGATACGCAAGCAGTTTCTTAACTCTACTCTGCCAGATCAAGAGCCTCTCAGGGAAGAGTTTTGCAAGCAGGCTACTGACTTTACCAAGTTAGCAATGAGCGAACTATGATAAGAGAAGCTACTCTAAAAAATAGAATTACTGAATTAGCAATTGCTATTCGCGATAGCCAACAGTCCTTAGAAAATGTAGTAGGAGAGATAGAATTTCTCGAAAAACAAATAGGGCAGCTTAGATATCAGATAAAGTATGCTTATTGTTTAGAAGATGGAAGCTATATAGATCTAGAGACTCTTTGCAAAGAGCACGATAAACTTAGGTCTATTCTAAACTCTTTAGGTAATAGCTATGTCGGCTGAAGACAGAGTTAGATTGATGCACCAAGCATGGAGACAGCTAGACTATGATCTCGTGCAAGGCAGGCCTGATTTTTTAGAAATGGTCATGCGAGAATTTAATATAACTAAACAAGAAGCAATAATTTTGCTAGAAGAAATGGATAAATACCCACAATGACCACCCTAATGTTAGTAGTTATAGCCCTAGTAGTAGTGGCTCTAGTATTTGATTTTACAAATGGATTTCATGATGCCGCAAACTCTATTGCTACTGTCGTAGCTACTGGAACTCTTTCACCGCTGCAAGCTGTTTCGCTTGCAGCGTTTTTTAATTTTATAGCAATGTGGGTATTTGAACTCAAAATTGCTGCTACTATAGGTAAAGGTATAGTAGATCCTGGTGTAGTAGATCTTTATGTCTTGTTTGGATGTTTAACAGGTGCTATAACTTGGAATATGATTACTTGGTGGTTTGGCTTACCTACTTCTAGCTCTCACGCTATCATAGGAGGTCTAGTAGGTGCTACAGTAGCTAAGGCTGGATTTGATCCTTTGATAGATGGTGGTATAATAAAAATAGCCGCATTTATCTTAGTAGCTCCAGTCTTAGGATTTATACTTGGTGCTGGTATCTCTACTATATTAAAAGTAGCCGTACCAGAGAGTAAAACTACTGAACGTTGGTTTAAGTGGCTTCAAGTAGCATCTGCAAGTCTATACAGTCTTGGACATGGAACTAATGATGCTCAGAAAACCGCTGGTGTAATATTTTTGATATTGATTGCAGGCGGCTACTTAACTAAGACTGACGCAATTCCTTTCTGGGTAGTGTTTTCAAGTTTCGCAGTTATGGGACTTGGAACCTTAGCTGGTGGTTGGAGGATCGTACAGACCCTAGGATATAAACTAACAGCATTAAATCCCAGAAGTGGTTTTGCTGCTGAGAGTGGTGGATCTATGATGTTATTCGGCGCAAGCGCCCTTGGCATACCTGTATCTACTACTCACACCATTACAGGATCTATACTAGGAGTAGGATCTGCTCAACGTGAACCAGAAGTACATTGGGGAGTAGCAGGACGCATCTTAATAGCTTGGATTATTACTATTCCGGCCTCTGCCCTAATGGCTGCGGCTTTTTGGGTTGCTTCTATGACTGTAGCCGGCCACTTTTAATTTGCTGATTACTACAAGATAATATACAATTAAAAAATGAAAACTGAATTTATACTTGTTGAAACAATATCTCAACATCGCATGAGATATCTAGTAGAAGTACCAGAAGGTAAAACTTCTTGGGCGGAAGACACTGTGACTATGGAACAGGCAAAAGAATTTTCTCAAAAACACTTAGGAGATATTATAACGTCTTCTAGGGTTATCTCTAAAAAAGATGCTATTAAGCTCTTTAAGGAAGATAATGATTACCTAAAGAATTGGAACGATGAACAAGTAATGAGAAGCGGTTTTACTACTATAGAAGAGCTACCATGAACCCTAGAATTAATTTTAACTATTCAGACGATGACGACAACGAAATCACCTTATCTTTTAGGTCTCCTGATCTTGGTTATATGGTAGATAAGTTTAACGACTTCCTTAAAGCCATAGGTCACTCAGAAGAAGTTCGTGTTGTTAACACGGAACCTTACGATGTGACTGTAAGTGATTATTCATACGAAAAATTTAAGTAATCTTTTTGATGATTAGTCTTAAATATACTATAATATATTTATGATTGCATATTGCGAAGATTGTGGAGATGAATATCCCGAGGGCAGATTTGCTCTCGGGATAACTATTTGTCTTAGTTGCGGAGAACATCAAGCTCGCTTAAAAGCGCAAGCTCGTAGTAAACAGATTATGCCTATGCATAAGTCTAATTATGTATATCTTGGCAGTGATATAAGCCTACACCGCCAAAAGGCAAGAGAAATGGCTAATAAAGTGATTGGAATCTAATGACCGAAGAAACAGTTATTCAACTAAAAAAGTTCCCTAAAGAATATTACGCATCCACGCAGGATCTAAAAAATCCTAAATGGAGACGTTTTCGTCCTTGGCCCGCTAAGAAAATTAATGGCTATGAGATGAAAGCCGGTGTAGTAGCAGTCCGGCATAATTAAACAATAAATTTGCTATCTACCCAAAAGTTTCGTATAATGTATACATGATGAAGATTGCAGATACAATTAAGAATATGAAGCAGCTCCGTAAGTTTGATAGCCTCGCCGAGGCTCAGCTGTTTCTCGACAAGGTCTATGCTCTAGAGGAGTCTCGACCCGTCCATTACAAGTGCACTCTGGTGCGTCACCGCCCTCAGTTTCAGCATTGATCTACGTTCTATCTAGATACTAGCCCTTAAGCCCAAAGTCGTAATTCTAGAAGACATTCGAACCGATACGTGAGGTTCAGCAATACAGTTGAACGATCGCATACCCACCCACCTCCACCGCGGTATGCGCGGATCTAGCGCCTAGTCTGAGCCGGCCTATTCTACTCAGAATCGTTCTAATATAAAGGGCCCTTAGCTCAACGGGAGAGCATCGCCTTTGCACGGCGGGGGTTAAGAGTTCAAATCTCTTAGGGTCCACCATTTTTTAGAAAATTATACGCAGTAGTGTAATCATAGCACACCACCCTTTTAAGGTGGAGCTCCTGGTTGGAGTCCAGGTTGCGTATACTGGCTACTAACTCTATTTTAGTCTTTACGAGACCGATGTTCCATCGGGCTGTATTTTTAGAAGCAAAGAGTTTTTAGCCACTAGTCTGATACTAGCCGATATCGTAGTCGAAATACAGACAGGCTAACCCAAGTCCGTGGTGGTTAGCAACTCTTGGGGGTATAGCTCAGTTAGTAGAGCAATCGGCCGATAACCGATAGGTCATAGGTGCAAACCCTGTTACCCCTACCGTATAAAAGCACATTGACGGAGAGAAATCCTCTTCGGTCTTCTGACAAAGGCGATGAAGCACGTGTCAGCGTGAACCCGGTATCAGTGTGTTTCTATATGGTATAAAAATTGTAATTGACCTTCTGTTCGAATTTTATTATACTATTCGAATGAAAGATAAAATTATCCTTCTCTTAAAAGAAGGCAAAACATATAACGAAATACAAAAATTATTAGGCTGTGCTAAGTCAACTATCAGTTACCATGCTAGTAAAATAGGTTTAGGAAAAACTAGAACAATCTATAATTGGAATGAAATACGATCTTACTATGAAAGTAATGAAGGTATAACAATTACTGATTGTATTGCAAAATTTGGTTTTTCAAAAGCGTCTTGGGATAAAGCAGTTGCTAGAGGAGATATAGTATCTAAAGTTAAAAAATTAACTCTAGATGATGTCTTAGTAGAAAATTGTAAACACGCTAGGCACTCTTTAAAAAGGTTACTGTTGAAACATAATATACTTGATTATAAGTGTGCAAGATGCAGTATTAATACTTGGAATAACGAGTTTTTATCTCTAGAATTAGACCATATTAATGGTATTTGTAACGATAATAGATTAGAAAATCTTAGATTTTTATGCCCAAATTGTCATAGTCAAACACCTACTCATGGTGCAAAAAATAAAATTTTTCAACGAAATATTAATAACCTTTCATCTAGTGGTAAGATGTGATACTCTGAATATCAACAGCGGGGTTCGAGTCCCTGAAGGTTAACCAGTTTATTGGGGAATCGTCTAGTGGTAGGACAGCGGCCTTTGACTCCGTTTACGGTGGTTCGAATCCATCTTCCCCAGCCAATACTTTTAAATATGTAGTAGGTATCTTACTACATATTTAAGCGTATTACGCGGAGTTGGCATATAGGTTGTGCTCCAGCCTTCCAAGCTGGCTAAACGAGTTCGAATCTCGTACTCCGCTCCAATTATGTTAGAATGCATTATTCTAGGCGATAGTATTGCCAAAGGGATAAGTATGGCTTATCCTGAATGTAAAAGTTATAGTGTTGTTGGTATTAGTAGTTCTAACTGGAGTAAAACCTTCGGTCATGTAGATCTAAAAGCTGCTACTGTAGTAGTTAGCCTAGGAACAAATGATAAAGGGTTAACTCTACAAGAACAGTTATTGCAAATTCTCTCTGTACGAGATAAGATTAAATCTTCAAATATTATTTGGATTAATCCTCCTTGTAATGATATATTCTGTAATAAGGAAGCTAACTATGTTATGCAATCGTTGTCAACAATGTTTAGCGATACACTAATTGAGACAGTTAAATTAGGTAAGGACGGTATTCATCCTACTGCGGATGGATATAAGGAAATGGCTGCGCTTATTAAAGCAAAGTCTAAACCTCAAACAGTTCTTCCTATGTGGCCATCAGATAGGTGGGGGCAGACTACTTTAGGTCCTCCTACTTCTCTTTTACCACAAAATTAATGCGGACGTAGCTCAGCGGTAGAGTTGCACGTTGCCAACGTGTATGTCGTGGGTTCGATCCCCATCGTCCGCTCCATTTATATTCCCAGATGACCCGAATTGGTAAGGGAACCGGCTGTTAACCGGTCGCCAAAAGCATTGGGGGTTCGAGTCCCTCTCTGGGAGCCAATTTAACTATGTCTCTCTGGCAGAGTGGCTATGCGCCCGTCTCTAAAACGGAGTAGAGGGGTTCAAATCCCCTGAGAGGCACCAAATTTGAGGAAATATGTTTAAGCAAACAGCCTAGGCCAGAGGGCCTCCTAATCTTCTCTTTTTCAAATTTAAACTATAAAAAAGAGGAGATACTATGAGTATAGAACTAAAAATTAAAGCTAAGCATCTTGCGCTTGAGCCTAGCATTATCAAACGAGAAGAGCGCAAGCTTAAAAAACAAATTGATCACTATAAGGTCTATCATCAAATAACAGAAGACCTAGAGTCTACTACGGTGTATAAAAACCATCGTGAACTGTATGGTCTACATACTAAAAGACTAGGGCTGATAAGCCATCGTAGACGGGATGTCAGAAATGAATCTCGCGCAACAGAATTAGCGAGAGCCTATATTGCAGGCAAGCCCTATGCTCTAGTCGAACAAAGTCGCAAAGAGGAGATGTTATTCAGACATACCATCGCTCCTAGAGTTCATAAGCTAGTGACAAAATATGGTTTATATTCGACGACTTTAGATCAAATACTTAACTGGTCTAACTTAGATAAAAAATAAGTTGCTATATGGTTAAGCTTTTGATAAGATATAAATAACATGGAGGCTATTCCCTACACCCGTCTGTAAAACGGGCGTCCCTAAACAGTAGGGGTAGTTCGGACAACTTGTGCAAGTCGAGTAGCCTCCACCAAAACGGCCCTGTCATCTAGCAGTTAGGATAACGCCCTCTCAAGGCGTAAACGCCGGTGCGAATCTGGTCAGGGCTTCCAAATCAGGAGAAAGAAAAAATAAATGAATAAGTATGTAATCGCGCTTGTAGCTTCTCTAGCTGCAAGTTCTGCACTAGCTGGTGACGTATATGTTGCTGGTAATCTAGGAACTCAGGTAGAGGGTGCTAGGGAAAATACCCTAGGCCTAGCTATTGGAACAGATCTAAATAAGAATCTTCGTGTAGAGGGTGCTTATGAGTATCGTGTCGACAGCAAGGTGCATAACCTATACGGTCATGTAATGCCTCAGGCTACTATTCCTACAACTGGGATTACTCCCTATGTTCTAGTAGGTCTAGGGGCTGATCTAGAGTCTCTAGATAGTAAGCCTCTCTATGTCCTAGGAGCTGGAGTTCGTACCGAACTAACTAAGACTCTAGACCTAGATCTACGTTATCGTAGGATCAACTCCGTTGATAACAACGATCTTAGAGAGAGCGTTACCGCTGGTATTGCTCTAAAGTTCTGAGATAATTCTCAGTCCATACTAAGGGGACGAGAGTAATCTCGTCCCTTTTTTATGTCCCGATGGCGAAAAGGTAAACGCGACGTTCTCAAAAATCGTTTTCTGTCAGTTCGAGTCTGACTCGGGACACCAAGGCCTTATAGTTTAGTGGTAAAATCCCTGTCTGTCTAACAGGTGTCGAGAGTTCAATTCTCTCTAAGGTCGCCATTTGTTTTTATATAGTTCTTGCTTATTATACCTAAAAAAGATATAATATAAGAATGTTCAACAGTAAAGTCAGGCTTGTAAAAGCTGATCGAAATTATTTCAAAGGTAACTATCCTTTTAAGATAGGTTACCAGCACGCGTATTCTGATCTCCCGTGGGCTAACGGATACGACCTTTTAGATTTTTCTAGTCAGATGCAGTATGAAATGGGTAGACTAGTCGCAACAGCCTTGAAAGCTAAGCGCCTAGCCCCAGTTTGGAAGGCTGACGTCGAGTGTCCCAGGGATCTACCTAGACTATATCGTGAACATTGCTACGATGTAATTCCCTTGAGGAAGAAAGTCTCAGCCGAAAGGTGAGACAAAGGAGTAATAATGTATAAGTATGTAACCAGAGTAGCAAAGGCTATCTGGGCAACACTAGTAAAGGTTAATGTAGCCTTTACAGAAGCTAAAATGGCCCGCGCAGAGTGGGAAGTATCTCAGCATCTTCGTATGCAGGGATATAAAGACCTAAGTGAGTATCAGAAAGAGAAGCTAAGGTATTACCAACGTGCAAATTTTTAAAGATATCAAGGTAGAAGGCAACAAAGGACAAATTGTTCACATTGACGACAGTTATGCTCAAGTCAAGGTAGACAGCCAAATCTTTTGGATCAGCCGAGAAGATCTTGATAAGCTCATGTCTAGAGAGGATGAAGAGTCTGGTAGCTAACGCTACCGGACTCTAAGCGTTATATGGGATCAACAGCACCGTTCAATTTAGCCCACTATGGGTGTGATATCTATGTAGAAACAGGCACAGGCCATGCTAACTGCTTAAAACAAGCAGTAGCATCCAACTGTTTTAAGAGGCACTATTCAGTAGACATAGATGAAATTCTAGTTAGAGATGCTCGCAGAGTATTTCCACAAGCCATAATAGAACAAGGGACTTCTGTAGAAGTATTAGAACGTTGGTTGTCTTCAGGAGAAATTAAAGATGAGGAACGGGTTTTATTTTTTCTTGACGCTCACTTCCCTGGTGCTGATTTTCGAGGAGCTACGTACGATGTTAAAGCTCCTAATGCGGTACCTCTAGAGCAAGAGTTAACACTCATAAAGAAATACAGACCACACGGTAAAGATTACATCATTTGCGATGATGCTAGGATCTATGATATGCGTCAATGGCATAATGGTGCTATTGAGTGGTTGCAAGTTCCAGGAGGTCTGAGTTTTGTCTATGAACTCTTTTCTGAGGATAAGGTTAATATAGATCTCAGAGAAGAGGGATATATTTTAATTGATAACAGGTAATGTTAAATGGGAAAAAAGAATACACTAGATAAATTCTATACTGTTGATACAGTTGCACAACACTGTGTCAATAAGACACGAGAACTAGTAGGTTTTAACTATAACGTAATACTTGAGCCCAGCGCAGGATCTGGCAATATCTGGAAACTATTACCACAAAATAGATTAGGTCTAGATATTGCACCAGAGCACCCTGAATTAGTAGAAGCTGACTATCTTAATTTTAAATGGGATACTGGTCTAAGTTATCTTGTAATAGGTAATCCACCTTTTGGAATCAATGCTAACCTAGCTAAGCAGTTTTTTAACTACTCAGCTAAGTTTGCAAGGGTAATTGCTTTTATTGTTCCTCGTAGCTTTAGAAAGGTTAGTGTTCAGAATCAACTTGACCTAAACTTCAAAATTATCTATGATGAGATATTACCTACAAATAGTTTTACCTTAGAGGGAAAATCGTATGCAGTGCCTTGTGCATTTCAGATATGGGTTCGTTCGTCTCCACCGAGACAAAAGATAACCTTACCGCTTACTCATAAAGATTTTTCTTGGTCTATACCAACACAGTCTCAATTTTCTCTACGCAGGGTAGGCGCCTTAGCAGGCAAGATAAACAGAGATCTAAGCTATGCTGAAGCTAGCAACTATTTTATTAACTCACACATAGAGCCTGAACTTCTCTTCGAGAGATTTCAAACTCTTTATTCCAAACTAAACGAAACTGCTCAAGATACTGCAGGTAATCCTAGTATTGGCAAAGCAGAAATAGTCAACCTCTATACACAACAATATGGCTGAAAGACAATTACACGGACTCCAATGGGAGTCTCATATTAAAAAACAACTTAACCTATCATCTAACTCTTATACCTCCCACTGGGACGGTGAGTTGGATGGGTTGCCTCTAAGCATTAAATGCATGGGCATTTCTAATGCTCTAGAGATGTCGTCGCTTTTAAGATTCTGGCAGTCTCCTCCTTTCTTAATGATAGTAGGTTGGTGGAAAGATACCTATACTAAACAGGTAGAAGGATCTCAAAAACTATTTTTCTCTGAGGAGATTCTCAGCCGTTTGAGAGGAACACTCTCTCTTGAAGATATTCAAAAGGCTGTAGATACTTTAACCATTAAGAATTTTCCAGAAGGACGCCATGAAGAAGCTAGGGCATGGTTTAAGCAGTGGAAAAAAGACCATAGCCCTAAGGCAGGTCTACTTACCTTAACAGGTAAAGTAGATAGTAAAACTCAGAGGAGATGGCAATGTAGTATTAACCGAACTAACTTTGTTAAGTTATTCGGTCCGCGACGTTGCGATCCCTTAATCTAATAAGAGGGAAAAATGAATACAATTACACAAACCGTAGATGAGGGTCTTAGGTCATATCTCATCGGCGTCTACAACAAGATGATCACTGCACTCCTAGTTACAGCGCTAACTGCCTGGGTAGCCGCTCCTTGGGTAGCCACGCTAGGCAGCTTTAATATCGTCTTAGTTTTCTTACCCCTAGCATTCGTCTTAGCCTTAAATTTCATGGATAGGATGTCTGAGACAGTTGCCCACCTAGTATTCTATCTCTATGCAGCCGCTACTGGATTAAGCCTAAGTTCAATCTTCTTAATCTTCACCCTAGGCAGCATAGTACAAGTGCTCTTAATCTCTACTAGCGTTTTCGCAGCAGCAAGCCTCTATGGATACTCTACTAAGAGAGACTTAACCTCTCTAGGAGGGTTTCTCTTTATAGGCCTAACAGGTATCGTAGTGGCATCAGTAGTCAACCTGTTCCTAGGTTCTTCTATGCTTAGCTGGATCGTCTCTGTACTAGCAGTCCTAATCTTCACAGGTCTTACTGCCTACGATACTCAAAGATTATCAGAGGAATACTACTCAAGTGGATTAGTCTATGGATTCAGTTCTCAGGCTCGTAGCAGCATCTTCGGCGCTCTTACGCTCTACCTAGACTTTATCAATATATTCATCCATCTCTTACAACTCCTGGGTCAGCGGCGTGAAGATTAATCCAGTATTTCGTACTGCATTATATCGCTATCCACGTAGGAAAGCCCTAGTCTACATTAAGAATTTTGTAGACTGGGGCCTTTTATTATGAGATAATAACCTATGATCAAAATTAGCCTAAAAGATATCGCTAAGAGACTGCCTCATGTCTATGACTGGCAGCATTCTCTTCTTTGTAAGCTTCCTCTATTTCATTTTGTCGGTAATTTCTGTGTAGCTGGTGGAGCCGTTCGATCTCTCCTAGAAGGTAAGACAGATATTGATGGAGACATTGATATCTATACTTTTTCCCAACAGGATAAGACGGAGCTAGCAACTGCTCTTATCAGTTCCGGTTTTAAAGAAGTCTCCCACACTGAGTGGAGTCGCACCTTTAACGGTAATGGTATAGATGTCCAGATAATGGAACAGATGTACGTCGACGAAACCGATGTTATTCAGAGTTTTGATTTCACGGTAACTCAGGGCGCTTTCACTCCTGACAAAAATGAATTCACTTTTGGACCCTGGACCGTCTCAGATGTCAACACTAAGACCCTAGCCATTAACAAGCTCAAGCATTCTGATAAGATTCTAGGCCGTCTTGTTAAGTACTGCAACTATGGTTATGAGCCTACTCATGACGCGCTAACGCAAATCTACGAATTTATTCGTCTTAGCCCCTCTACTAAGGTAAGCCCTTATTACCGCAGGGGCCGTAAGTATCTTTACTAATATGGAAACCATGACAGCCTGGAATAGGAATATTCCATTTTTTGAACACGAAATCGCTCCTCTCTGCAAGTCTCCTCGTATCTTAGAGGTGGGATCTTATCAGGGTATGAGCACTCGCTGGATGCTAGAACACCTCCAGCCACAGGATATGACCTGTATTGATATTTGGAGAGAGACTGCACAGCATGAAGGTGCAGATTTCAAGAGTGTAGAAGCACAGTTTGATCGCAACATAGAGCCGTACCAACACAAGGTTACGAAGCTCAAAGGAGATAGCTGGAGCCAACTCTTGCATCTCAATCAGATTAAACGGCAGTTTGATCTCATCTACATTGATGGAGATCACTCAGCTCAAGGTGTTCTCCGAGACCTAGTACTCTCCTGGCCCCTACTACTTAAAGGCGGAATTATAGTTTGTGATGACTATGTCTGGAAAGAGAATACGGAGGCTTGGCGCTTAGGCTTTCGAGATTTTCACTCTCCCTTAGAGACGCCCAAGATGGCGATAGATGCGTTCACTCTCATCTACTCCGATCAGATGCGTCATTGGATGAGCTACTACCAGTATGGAACGGTAGCTTTTATGAAAATCTCAGACTAGACTCTAGACCTAAATTGTGCTATAAATATATGTGATAGATTGCACAGACGCAGTTAACGTATCTCCCATATTGATCCATATGGAACAATATAGAGAACAACCTATATACTAATAGGTTGCTGCCTTGTGAGGGATATCGGATATATCGAATAGATCTTTATACCTATTAATAGGTCAGAACTCGTTTATAAGTTTGACCGTAAAATGACGTCGCTGGATGCCGCGGAGCGGCACCACGAAAGTAACGCTGCCACGGAGTGGCACCACGAAAGTAACGCTGCCACGGAGTGGCACCACGAAAGTAACGCTGCCACGGAGTGGCACCACGAAAGTAACGCTGCCACGGAGTGGCACCACGAAAGTAACACTTATTTTCATAAAAAAATAACAAGTTAAATAAATTTAATGCTTGCTGTCTAGTTCTGATTTTAGTATAATCTATAAATGATAAGGCTTATTACATTCGATAAGCCTTTAATTTTTTGTGAGGATGTAATGATTGAAACCTTAAAAATAGCAATCATTGCTTCTTATTTGGCCTTACCTTTCGTAAGCAAGGATATTACTGCTAAAGACATTCGTTGTATGGCAGATAATATGTATTACGAATCTCGAGGAGAACCTGCAGAAGGTATCTTTCGTGTAGGCCTGGTCACATACAATCGAATGTTGAAAGCAGACAAATCAGCATGTGAGATAGTATATCAAAAGATAGACGGGAAACCGCAGTTCTCTTGGACCGCTAAGAAGCAACGAAGTGCAGGAAAGCTTGACCGCATGGAATATGAATTCTGTGTAGCCATAGCAGGACTAATTCTATCTGGAGATGCTAATGACATTTCTCAAGGTGCTACACACTTTGACAATGTTACTCCAAAACGTGCAAGAGCTTGGTTCAAACACGCTCTTAAAACTGGACGTATAGAATATATAGAAACTATTGGCGGACATAGTTTCTATCGTCAAACATACTAAAGGCAGGATCTCTCCTGCCTTTTTTCTTAGGATTAATTATATGCAAAAAATATTAATAATGGGACTCCCTGGTTCTGGTAAAACTACTTTAGCTAAAGAGCTTGTAGATATACTATCGAAATACGGTGTCACTTGGCTAAATGCAGATGAGGTTAGAAAGAACTCTAACGACTGGGACTTCTCTACTGCTGGTAGAATAAGACAAGCCCAGAGAATGAGCTATTTAGCTAGAGATTTTAAGACTACATATGTGATAGCAGATTTTGTCTGCCCTCTCTCAGCAATGAGAGAGATATACAGTCCAGACTGGGTCATATGGATGGATACTATAGAGAGTGGTAGATTTGAAGATACTAATGCTATATTTGAAAAACCCAGCAGAGGTTACTATGATTTTAGAATATCAGAGTTTGATGCTAAAAAATGGGCACCTCTCTTGGCCGAACAGATCTTAAAAAACGATAAGCCTACATTTGATTGGAAGAAACCTACTGTTCAAATGTTAGGTCGCTGGCAGCCCTGGCATCAAGGTCACCACGCTCTTTTTGAGAGAGCCATAGCAAAAACTGGACAGGTTGCTATTATGGTGAGAGACTGTCATGATGATAAAAATCCTTTCTTGCTCAAGGAAGTTACCGAACGGATTTATAAAGACTTAGATGGATTATATAATAATAGGTATATCGTCTATCCTGTCCCCAATATTGTTAACATCACTTATGGTAGAGATGTTGGATATAAGATAGAACAAGAACATTTTGATGAGAGTATTACTAGTATTAGTGCTACTAAAATCAGAAAGGAAATGGGTTTGTGATAGATATCAAAGTTGATCGTTTTCCTATCGTAATATTCGCTAATTTTAGAACTGGGTCTTCTGCTTTGGCAGATCATCTAGGAAATAAATATTCAATACCTGTGTTTTCAGAACCTTTTACTAACCCTACAATAGATAGCATAGATAGGTTTAAAGTACATTTTATGAAAACTTATAAAAATAGCTCTAACTATGTAGTTAAATTTATGGGTATTCAAATAAATGATCTTAATCCGTATGAAAAATTATTAGACATGGATAGCTATAGAATAAGATTAAGTAGGAGAGATAAGGTAGCACAAATTTCTAGTTTATATATAGCTCAAAAAAGATCAAAATTTTTTAAATATATAGGAGATACTACTGAAAAATATTATCTACCTATAGATCGAGTAGTTTTACTAGATGCTTTAGCCGCAATAATGAGAAATGATTTCTATCTTAGAAAATTGCCATATTCATATTCACTAGACCTTGAGTATGAAGATCTTGGATTTATAGAAGATACTAAACACGTATTATCTGATAATCCAGAAAATATTGAAGAAATTCGTGAAGAGATAAGAAAGATATTAAGATGGAAAGATATATTCAATATTTGAGTATTTTACTAAATAATACATTTGTTGATGAAATCTTTGCAATTGTATATGGGTTTTATATTTTTTTCAAGACTCTATACAAGATAAATAGAAATATGTCTAGTAATCAAGACTAATCTCTAATATAATAAAAGAATGTCAACTTATCTGATTAAAGAAATTCAGAACAACCGTTTTCAAATTGCCAACTTTGAAGATAGTGCCGCTCCGGAAGGAGTGTATGAACTCCTCTATACCAAGACGCGCGATTACATGAGCTGTAATTGTCGCGGATTTAGGATGCAGAAAGACAAGTCAGAGCATAAGCATTGTAAGATGGCTAGGTTCTGGATGAGTCAGGGCAAGCCTGAGGGTGTGGCTCTCTGGGAAGATGATGGTGAGTATAAGATGAACAGGTTTGTAGAGGTGTAAGATGAACAAGCTAATTAGAGAACTTGCTGAACAGGCTACCAAAGATAAGTGGAAACTCAATAGGTATATGAGTGATCCTGTGTTTGATGGGCGTAAACTTGATACTGAAAAGTTCGTCGAGTTGATTCTTATAGAAGTTATCGCCACAATCTATGGATCTGATATAAAAGACAAGAAGCAGGATAAACTTGTAGATAAACTACTCTATAAGTTTGGAATGAAATGAATAATAGAATTCAAGAGTTAGCTGAGCAGGTTGGCTTTGGTTGGGATGACAAATACCACTGGTATGTTGGTAACGAGCAGATGAAAAAGTTCGCTGAGCTGATCGTTCAAGATTGCATCTCTCAGACTGCCATGATCGGTGTCAGCAACAGCGATGATCCCGACGTCGTGTGGACTGTTGATAAAGCCATTCAGAATATCAAGCAGCATTTTGGAATTGAGCCGTGAAATATACCCTAGAACTCAAAGAGAATGAAGATGGAGACCTCTATCTTGAACTACCACAAGAGGTTTTAGATCGACTAGGTTGGACTATAGGCACAGAACTCAACTGGTCTGTAAAAGACGGAGAAGTAATTGTCGAAAAACTATAGAATCGTTCAAGAGAATACTGACGAGTGGCGTGTTATCTTCTATGAAGATAATGAGCAGGTAGACACTAGCTTATACGCTACTCTTGATGAAGCTATGATGGCTGGTCAGTATTATCTCTCAGAATACACAGGAGTATTACCCTGGGATGATTGAGAAGATAGAAGATTATAGATCCATACTAGATAGTATAACATCTATAGTCCATAACAACGAAACAGACGAGACTAAGATTACAGTTCTCAAGTACATCTTAACTGTATATAATGAACTTGATACTTATGATGCAATAGGAGAAGATTTCTCTTATGCGTGGAATAAGAATATTAAGAGGATCTATGAGAGAGACCACAGTAGTTAATATCCGAACTGATGAGTATGATGTTCAGATTGATAGAACTACCAGATGGGGAAATCCTTTCCCTATCGGTAAACATTCTCGACGTGAGGTCATAGAGCTTTACAAGCACTGGATCTCTAAAGAGATACAAGAAGGTAGAGTTACTCGCGAAGACCTAAATACTCTTCGCGGTCAAAGGCTAGGTTGCTGGTGTAAACCACTCTCTTGTCATGGAGACATCCTTGCCAAACTTGCAGACTCCATTGAGGACCCGCCGTCATTTTGACCTTGCCTCCTAGTCTGGATTATAGTAATATGTATCTATGATGAATGAGAGGAAACAGATGACACAGAAGCAGATTAACTACACTAAGGAACAGACTGAGCGTCTTATTGCACTCTACCACGAGCGCGGTAACGACAGTCTAGAGGAGATTGCTCAGGAGATGGGCAAGACCCTCAAGAGCGTCAGGGCGAAGCTAGTTCGCGAGGGAGTTTACCTAGCTCCTGATAAGAGCAAGAAGAACGACGAGGATGGCCCTTCTAAGAAGGAGCTAGTTCTAGAGCTAAGCAAGCTCACTGGTAAGGAACTTACTGGTATCGAGGGTGCTACAAAGGGCTCTCTTGCTGAACTCATCGAGGCTTTCCAGACTCGATGATTGTAGCAGGGACAGGACATCGGCCCGATAAACTAGGCGGATACGGGGATGATGTCTATCAAAGGCTAGTCAGTCTCGCCACTGATTGGCTCTCTGATAACCTGCCTACAAAGGTAATATCTGGTATGGCGATCGGTTGGGATCAGGCTCTTGCTCAAGCAGCTATTGATCTTCAGATACCGCTAGTCGCAGCTATTCCCTTCAAAGGCCAGGAAGACCTCTGGCCTGAGAAGAGTCGTATTAGATATAAAGAGATTATGACTAAAACCTCCACCGTAAAGACTGTATGTAGTGGCGCATATGCAGGCTGGAAGATGCAGACCAGAAACGAGTGGATGGTGGACCAGTGCGACATGGTCCTAGCATTATGGGACGGAACTTCCGGCGGCACCGGAAATTGCGTTAGATATGCTAAGAAAACAAATAAACCGCTGATAAACCTATGGGAACAGTGGTCTAAATAAAACAGTCAATCTACACCTATTAAAGGAGTTTTGCGTTTGCAAAACTCCTTTTTTTATGCGATAATGTAACCATGAATATAAATGTATTACTTTGGCTAATCTTAAATAGGAAATAAAATGAGTATACTACGTGACCATGTTGCAAATCTCAAAAGAGATATTGTTCTTCAAATTATTCGTGACTACGAACAGTTTGAACGTGACGGTGCTATTGGAGATTGTCATCTCCGCAGTATCGCACACGATCTTATAGAATCTATTACCAAATCAACTGACACCGGCAGCATTGTTTTTTGGATGGAAAAACTCGCATTTGAGTCTTACCGTCGGATTGCTATGGAGGTTATTAGTGAAAAACATTGACGTAGCTATTTCTCAAAACTTGACTAGTTTTGAGACCTCAAAAGAGGAACTAGAGCAAGAGTTGGAACACTATACAAATATGTATGTGTTTTTCAAGGATCTATGTTTCAATATTCTTGAAGAGAAGATTACCCAGGATCAGCTAGCGCAGATTCTTTATGGATTTGATAGAGGGCATGATGCATGAGCGTTTTTCAGCCTTGGTTGACAAGGCGCAGGAGCTGTCGTATAAAGAATACGAGAAGCGTCTAACTGGCTATTCACGCGAAGATTTGTTCAATCAAATCTTTGCCGAATTGATTGTCAGGGAATGTGCCGATATTTGCATAACCGAAGGTGAATCATACAAATACTCCTTTACCCCTTCTAAGGCACGGTTAGCTGAATCTACAAGCAAGCATTGTGCTATTATGCTCAAGAAATATTTTGGAATTGAGTGAAGCAAGATGATAATCTATCTAGTAAATGAAAAAGTTGACCTTGGATACAATACTCTTTATGCTTTTAAATCAAAAGAAACAGCAGAAAGATGTATGAATTTTTTCTTTGAGTCTCGTAGGTATGAAAACGAATACACACTCGACAATCAATTTGAAATTCAAGAGATAGAGATATCTCCAGATAACTCATTTCTGGGACGTTTTGGAGTGAGCGATGAACGAAAGAATTAAAGAACTTTCAGATAGTATTACGGAATACTTATCCAATGGAGGATTGTTTAATCCAGAATTTGCCAATCATCTTGCTGTGAGAGATCTGTTGATAGAATGTAGAGAGGTATTAAATGAACACACGAATTAAACAACTTGCTGAACAGGCTGGGGCAGGTTGGGACCACAAATACCATTGGTATGTGGGTTCTGAAACAATGCAAAAGTTTGCCGAGTTGATTGTCAGGGAATGTGTTGACAAGATCGAAACATATCGCATTCCTGTAGGCAATAGTGCTGCGGGCGAGATGGCAGCCGAATGGACGCACGATGCATTGTGGCAAATTAGAGACGATATCAAACAGCATTTTGGAGTTGATAAGCCTACGGGACAGGTTTGCTCTAAGTGTGGAGTTGATCGAACCAAAGAGGCTTGTCCCAACGGATATCATGCCGCATTGACCGGACAGTGTCCTGATATAGGAGTAGCTTATGAACGAGCGAATTAAACAACTTGCTGAACAGGCTGGGGCAGGTTGGGACCACAAATACCATTGGTATGTGGGTTCTGAAACAATGCAAAAGTTTGCCGAGTTGATTGTGAAAGAATGTGTTGGTGTTGCGGATCATTCAAATGTGACTGGTAAGAGCATCATTGGTCAAAGAATCAAAGAACATTTTGGAGTTGAGTGATGAACAAACATCAACTAATTAAATTGCTAACAGAGAAGGCATTTGATATCTATCACTATGATAGAAGATATCCAGAAGTTGGAATGGGACCTCCTGTGGAATGGATAGTTGGCAAAGCAGCACACAAAATACTTGAAGATGCTGAAACTTGGGGCTATAACGATATGAGTGGGCTCAAACAGTTATTGCTTGATATTGAAGTCGTAGAGGCTGTGGATGATGCCCTTCGTAAAAGGATAAGAAAATATGGCTGACAACGCTATTCTAGAAGAGCTAATCAAGATCAGGCAGTTGCTTGAGAGAATGCAGCTTCCTATCCCAGTTGTTAAAGATAACTGGGGTACGATGAATACACATAAGCCAGATTGTGGTTGTCCCCCGTACAAGGTTTGCGGGAGTCTATCCTGTCCTAGAGGGATAAAGGTAACTTGCTAATGAAGATTCCAGGCGTTAGGTTGTTGCAGAAATATGAAACTGACACTCACAAAGTGGTAGTTTTGGGCGATGTTGCAACCGGCGGAAAAAGTCTGTGCATCGCACACTTTACAGACAAAGTGCCTATTTCTTTGGCTGTAAAGCAAAAGGCTGCGATCAGAGCCTTAGATGCAATTCGTGAAGGAGTAGAACATGAACGCACAAGAACTACATGATGCCTGCCATGAGGCTTGCACTCATTGTCCTCAGTTTGAAGAATGGGATGATGATACCCACATTCAAGGTTGGGGTGAGTTTGGAAATATCCCTAAAAAGGGGATTGCGAAAGTCATCAAGTTTTGGAGAGAAGAGGGCGAAGTTCTTTGGGAGTATGGCTATTCTGAACATCTTCCACACGAAGTGAAACAGCTATTCGATAATATTGATTCTGTTATTGATAAAGCTATCAGAGACTATTGCGCGAGGATATGACATATGACTAAGAAAGTATTCACAAAAAAAGAAGTGACTAGACTCTGGAAACATCAGTTTGGTCCTTGGGAGAAAGGTCAGTTCTTTCATCCATATACCTGTGGGAATCGCAGTAACCACCCTGAAGTGGCTGGAGACAAAGGCGTTCTCGTTCCAACTGTTCGCGGATGGATTTGCCCGTTCTGCGATTACACCCAGGACTGGGCGCATGGAGTAAATCAGAAAGAAAAGGATAGGATATAAAAGATGAGCCTTGACATTACCCTTACAGCTCTTCGTCCAACCTCTGTGTGGACAGAGAACATCACTCACAACTTGACCACCATGGCAAAGGCAGTGAAGGTGAGTAACACAACCCTGTACAAGGTTCTTTGGTATCCAGAAGAACTTGGATTGAAGACAGGAGAGGACATCTTGCCTTATCTTCGAGTGGGTCTTTCAATCCTAATGACCTTTCCCGAAGAATACAAGCAACACAATCCCTCAAACGGGTGGGGCGATTACAACAACCTTGTGGAATTCGTCACAACGTACATCATTGCGTGCACTGAGTATCCTGATGGTGTGATAAAGATTTCTAGATGACTAGAGTTAAAAATACGTATGATTGGTATAGACCAATGACCTTAGGTGAGATAGAGCGTCTTGATAAACTACTGCAGTTGGCTTATACTATGACAGACAATAGACTACAAGGAGTGCAGCTTGAGTATTGGGCTCTATATATGCAAATGTATCCCCATGTAACTCAGCCAAAAGATCTTGCTTGGTTTGTAGACTTTATCGTTAAGATGTGTACACCAGAATTTATGGAATCGACAGTGAAATGCGTCAAGATTTGTGCCCATATAATTGTCGACCTGATCATACCACACTGTAACTCTTTAAAAAAGAAAAAGAATGAAAAAGCTAAATCTAAATAGTTTAACAGATACTATTAATTATACTTTTGAGAGGACAGTTAAATTTAACCCAGATGGATCTCTAGGACATACCTTAGATAGAGATGTTTTCAGAGTAATTGCAATTGCCATTGCATCTGATATTTTAGATAGACATAACACTGGGCTGTCTCAAAATTAAGAAGATAATTGACGCAGACCCGTTTATTTAGTATCATAAGTATATGAAACATATGGATAGTCTGATTTTGATCGCCCGAGACCAGCCTAAAGTTTTTGGTGTTAAGATTGCGTCATCCCTCTACCGAGGGAATAGGCTCATCGCTTATGGCTTTAATAGCCTTAAGTCTCACCCATTTCAGAAGCGTTGGGCGCCTCATCCAGAGGCTATCTATACTCATGCAGAGATTGATGCTATTCGTAATGCTCTCAAGAGGGACGAGGATCTTACTCGTTGCACGCTCTATATAGCTCGTTGGACTAATGAGGGTCAGGCTCTTGCAGAACCTTGCGATGGTTGCTGGTCTGCTATTAAGGCTTTTGGTATCCGTCAGGTCCATTGGACTATGGCTAAGAAAGGAATTGGCTCATATGAACGATGAGTTTTCAGATGAATATCTAATTGGATTTGCCTTAGGTAGACGTATCCCTAATAGGGACGAGGTTTACGAGCAATTTGTTTCAGCATTATTTCAACT
>Ga0315906_10002051_pt1 | contig 28950 bp, 17 predicted proteins | sample LakEriMetagenome_4_FD_203526 | JGI IMG/M metagenome (GOLD analysis project Ga0315906, IMG submission 203526) | Freshwater fungal communities from buoy surface, Lake Erie, Ohio, United States - Buoy 2 MA122 | ecosystem: Environmental > Aquatic > Freshwater > Lake > Lake biofilm | place: USA...
TAGGTGCTTTTAAGACAACGTATTTCACTCTATTCTTATCAAATAACTCTATTATTATATCAACAACATTCTTTTCTCCTAAAAACAAATCTAGATTCTCTATTGTTTTATATCCAGGTCCTCCCCACGGAGGGTCAAAAAACACACAATCTTGTTCTAATTTTAAATATATATTCAAATAATCTACACAATATACATTATTAATTGGATAACCATATACTTTTAAATTATTCCTTAGTATTTCACATGTTAAACTATCTATTTCTACAGAATTTATCTTATTTATACCATGATTATAAAAACTAATAGTATTTCCACCAATATTTGATGTTGCATCCGTTACTGTTACATTATATATATTTAATTTATGATGAAAATGTTTATATATTCTATCTGAAATTATACTAGCTTCTTTAAAAGGTGTAATACTGTACAAACTTTCTTCTGTAAATCTTATTTTTTCTAAATTTATTTTATCTTTTTTATAATTCCTATCATCAAAAAGCAATTGTATTTTTCCAATTTCTAATTTAATTACACCCTTCACCTTTAAATCATCTATATCTATAGTTGAAGAAGGAGCATCTTCATATTCATTTATAGTAGTAATTTTGTTAACATATTCTGGGCGAATTCCAACATTTATACCTTTTATTCTTACTATATAAAAAAGAAAATATCTATAGTACTTATTCCATTCATTAGTAGAACTATCAAGTCCTACAATTTGTCCAACAATTTTATCATTAGAACCAAATTTAGTAAATATTACTTTATTTAATTCATTATTATCTCCAGTATATACTACATAATCACCTTTTTTATAAATTTGTTTATTAATATCAACAGGTCTTCTGTTATATTTAGTAGAAATATAATGAATACCTAATTGATTAATTTGTTTAATAGTTTTTTCTATAAATTTTCCATTATTATCAAACATATTTTTGTTTATTGAAGATAAAACTACACTTTTTTTATTATATTTATTAATTAAAGGTAATTTTTCATATATCAAATTCATTATTTCAAAAGTACTATATGACTTAGTAAAAAAAGATTTATCAAGAATTTTATTCCCATTATATTTTTCATATGTACAGTTATTATTGAAACATGAAATAATATTTTTTTTATGTAAATCATCGTCAGTGCATAAATTTATTATGTCTTTTTTTATATCTTCATCTGATATATATTTGAAAACATAACATAATACTTTTAAAATATCTTTGTTATCAACATGTTCATTACATTGTGAAAAATAATCACAGAAACTAATATATTTTTTTTCTTCAAGTAATAAGTTATTTCCTATATTCTGTGAATAACTTCTATCAAAGTCAAATATAAAAACTTTATAATTAGATTTTATTATGTACTTTACATTATCTATAACATAAATAAAAGTTTTAGGACTTTCACTATATTCAACAAATATATTTTCTATATGTAAATCATTATGTGTAGTTTTACTTTGAGACAAACAATAACATGTATATGCTACTTGAAATAATATTGTGTATAAATCAGTTTGTATTAATCCTTTTTTATTACCTTCTTTAATAAAATCAAATAATGTAAACTGATCAATTTGTTCATTAATTATAATATTAAATTTGAAATCAGTAAGTATTTTACTATTATCATATATTTCTATTTCATTTGTATCTTTATCTTTTTTATCTTTTTTATCTTTATTATTTGTATCGCTTCTATCATGTTGTAATATATTTAATAAATTTCTTGATAAATTATGGTTTAGTTTTTCTATTGATAAAGTTTTGTTATTTTTATTTACTTTTCCTTCTATAATATATAGTAAATCCTCATATGAATATCTATAGTAATTATCAATACTAGTAACAAAATTAGTACATATATTGTTTTCTATCATTGGTTTTATAACATTACTGTATATCTGTTGCTCATAATTAAGACCTAAAGTTGAGTATATGAAAAAGAATTTTCTATATTCAGACTTAAATTTTAATGCAGAACTTACTTTATTAATAAATTCAGTATAATTATAAATTGTAGAATCAACAAAAATCTTAAAAAAATATTTTTTATTATCAGTAAACTTTACTATCCATTTTTCTGAACATGAAGTACTATTTGAATTTTTCAATTCGTTAACTTCTAATATTCTATTTTTTAAATTATCTATATTTTTATTATATATATCAAGTATATTATTTTCATTAAAAATTTGACTATCATCTATTTCTGAAATATTTATTGTTTTCATATCACCAAATTTTAGTTCTTTATCTTCAATATCTATAATTGGAATTACTGTTATTTGATTATAGCTTTTCTTTTTCAATAAGTAAACATAACCTCCAAGCTTCAATTTCATAATAGTATTTATTATTTTTTCAGAATCTTTTATTTTATTATTAACATCTTCTTTTACTTTAGTTGCATTGAATTCAGGAAATAAATTGTTTTCAATAATCTGGTGGGTATTAATAGATTCTTTGATATTATCTTTAATAATTTCATTACTTCTTTTTTGTTTTTCTTCTGTATTTTCATTAATAACAATTTCTTCAATCGTTTCTGGTATTTTGTTTATATTTATATCTTCATATATAGATTTGTCAATTTTATTATGATTATCTTCTTCTTGAAGTAATTCTTTTATTTTATCAATATTTAATGTTCCATTTTCATTAAACATTAATTTATCACAAACATAAATATCATAAATATTGTTATCTCCATTATCATTATCAACTTGTTTACTACTACTACTAATTATTTCATTATATAATCTATTTAATACGTATTCACAATCATTGTATCTTTCGAAAAAATTATCGTCAACTGCTTTATTAGGTAAATATTGTAACATACAGAAATTTTCATTATCAGAGTTATATTCATAAACTTCAGATAATTGTTTTAACATATTAGAATCACTACTTAATAAATCCAGAATATCCATATTTCGGTGAAGCATATTATAAAAAGAACAGAAAATTTTTATCATGTCTTTATTTTTTACATATCTATTACATTGAGCATAATTTTCACATAATTGATTGTTTAAACTATCATTATCTCCTAATGAAGATAAATAACTTCTGTCAAAATCTATTATCTTTACTTTATATCTTGTTTTTACTATATAACTTTTTCCGTTGATTACATATTTTAGACTCTGAATTTCATCATATTTTGTTAGTAAAATATTGTTTGCATGACAATCATTATGACACATTTTACACAAAGACATTACATAAAGTGCATATATTATTTGAAATAAAACATTAAACATTTCATCAAAATATTCGTTAGATTTTTCTTCATCTAGAAAGTTATATAATGTATAAGTTCTTTCATTAATACCTATAAATTCTGTTACTAACATGTTGAACTTCAAATTTCTTATTTTACTATAATTACTGAATATATTATTAAACTCTTCTTCTTTCAAAAATTGTTTAATATCTGTTACATCATTTATAGGTGGAATATTTATTTTTGTTTTGTTTATAATCATTAGAAAGTTTCTATGCAAGCAATAATCTATGTTATTTTCTACTATTTCACAGTCATTAGTAAATACATTATCAAATAAAATATTCTTAAGATCATTATATTTTAGATATTTATTTTTTCCATGCTTACCGTAAGATGAAATAAATGTTTGAAAATGAGGACATATTTTATAGTATTGAATATTCTTTAACAAGCTATTAAACACGTTCGCTTCATATTCCAATCCTAAAGTACTTAAACTAAGCACATCTTTTTCAAATTCGGAACTATAATTTAAATTATCTAATTGCGATGAATCTACAAATATTTTAAATACCAAAGAATTTATTTGATTATTGTTAAAAAGTATATTATTATTCAAACTTATTTTCCAAATTTGAGATCGTGAATTTCCACTACTAATTCCACATACATTTTTTACACATTGGTAAATATTTTTTTCATTGAAGTCTTGTATATCTAAATATTCTTTTTGTTTTTTAGGTGTAATTCTAAAAAAATTAATACGACTATTTAATACTTTATCAGATGTATTTAGTATATTGTTTATAGAATTTATATCTTTTGTATTTACTAAATAAAATAAATAATTAATGTCTAATGTTTTACACTTTAGTAATTTTATTTTATCTAAATATTCTGAAAATGCTAGGGAATTATTTTTATTTTGTACATATTTTTCTATTAGAAAAATATTTCTATTTTTGTTTCCTCCATCTATTTGATCAAAAACAGTATCATCTCCATCTCCAATTTTATTCTTCTCATTATTTTTTTTATTTTTTCCATCATAAGCCTGTTCATCTACATCATAAGCCTGTTCATCTACATCATCATCATCTTCAATTAAATCAGTTAAATTTTTTGATTCAGAATCGTTTTCATGTATATCGTTTTCATGTATATCGTCTACAAGTATATTTTCATCACTTGAAAATTTAGTAACTGAATTTAAGTAATTATAATTATATAAAATTCCACATATTGTTTTATATATTGGATCATTATTTGTTATTAAACTCAAATCTATTTTTTTCTCATAATATTCTAATACATTTTTTAATCTTTTTTTTGTTTCAGTTTCAGAGTAATCGTTCATTTTTCCAAACATTATTTTTTGGTTTGAATTCACTAATTTCACTAATTCTGATAAGCTTTCAATATTATTATTTTTTATCTGAAATTTATTAATTATGTACTCATAAAATACTTTATTAAAAAAATCTCTATTTGTTAGTCTATTGTGTATATTTATTATTGAAGATAACAAAAAGTTATGTTCTTCATTATCAATTATTTTATCAACATTTTTCCTGTAACTTGAATTACTCAATTGGATTTTTATTATTATTTCTTTTAGTTTTATTATTTTTTCTCCTATTGATTTTTCATTTTCCATATTAACATATTCTATCAAAATATCTATATCTTTACATACATAATTCCAAATAATATTAATTATTTTTTCTAATTCATCTTCCTTAAACGAATTTTTTTCATTTATTTTAAACAACTCTTTTTTTACAGTATTTACAAAAAAATCTGAAATATTATTACTTTTATTTTCTATCATATCTATCTCTATATTCAAAATATTTTTTATTACACTAATAACAAAACTACTATTTATACTCATATAATATTCATCCTTAAATATGAATTCCATTTTTTCTTTAAAGTAATAAAAACTATTTAGTATTACATTCAATAGTGTTGAAATTTTTTTTTTTACTACATTCTTTACAAATAAATCTTTGTTTATTAATTCTAATGTTTCTAATTTTGTATATTCATTGTTATAATATGATATTATATTTTTCACATCTATTTCTTTTGATTTACTATTTATATATTCAGATGTTATTTTATCAACATATATTGAAAATCCTTCTATTTTAATTATATTTGAGTAATATCTTTTACTGTTTGTACTTATATCAAAATTATTTGATAAATACAACATACATTGAATATCGTTACGACTTGACGATAATTTATTTATACCTATCCCAAATTTATTATTTAGTGCTAAATCTAACATTGTTTTTAGTTTTTCGTTGTAAGTATTTTTTAATTCTTCTACTTTATATTCTATATAATTCTTTATTGATGAATATTCTTGTTTATTTATAATTACTTTATTATTACTATATAGTGTATATAATCTATCTGTTTCACTTTCTGTAAATATATAATTTCTTTTGTAAATATCATACTCTTTATAAACAGAATACTCAAAAAATAAAAAATTATTATTATTATAATAATTATCCTTATCTATACTACTTGCATTTTTTCCTATGAATTTATCCAATGAAAAAGATTCTTTATTTATTATATTTTCTTCATTACTTATTTTTACTTTTATATTTGTTTCTATCTTTTTATTTGTATACAAACTATATACTATATTTAATAATTCACCTAAATTATTATTATTTATATAAGATAATTCCTTTTTTGATTCTTCAGTTAAATTGTTTTCTTTTATTATCATATTCAAAAACTCATCAAGTAAATTTTTCTTTATGTTTACTTTCTCTTTATCTATAATATTCTTGTATTCCTTATTTATTACATTTAATAATAGAACTATTGGATAATCTATCGCTACTATTAATAGTTTTTGTAATTCTTTATCATCTTTTATTTTTTTTTTTACTTCATTAAAATTCATCTTTAATGTACTTATATTCCTATTCATAAATTCCCTTGTTCTTTCCTTATTCTGAAATATATCGTAATATTTATTATACATTTGATTGAATTCTTCAAAATTACTATTTATTTTTTGTTTTAAATATTCATAATAGCAATATTCACGATATAAATCTATGTTTACAAAATTATTTTGCATATCATATCTTATTTTACTTATTGCTTTACCTAAAATATTTGTTGAATATACATCTCTATTCATGAATTTTAAATTATTTACCTCTTCATTCACTATTCCAAAAAATGAGTCTGACACAAATAAAATATTTAAATCCTTAGTTTCTGATGAAAAAATATTTATTAAAGTCTCTTTTGCTGTACTACTATCTTTTATTAGCTCATTAAATCCTTCTATTATTAAATTTGTAAAATAATTAGCTTCTATTTTTTTTTTCTCATATTCAAAATTTAATATATTTTTACTTAAGTCATCCTTAATTTCTAATATATCTTTCTCATTAAATACTTGACATAACAGATTGGAATATATATAATTTGATACATTACTATACTCCACATTATCTATTCTTATTGAAAAATTGTAGTTATTATTAAGTATTCCAAAAGGCAAGTCGTCTTCGTTTTCTATTTTAATTTTTGTCTGAAACATTATTTATTTATAAACTAATTTTTTTTATTTTTATATTATTATAATAAAAAAATGATTAATCTTACATCTAGTCCTGATCGTTTTTGTATGATATTGTTGGAGTAATATTTTTATACTTGGTAAGTTAAATTTATAAAGTTTTTAATGTAATTAAAAATTGTTATTTAAATATTTATTTATTTATAAATAAATATGTCAGGCTTACTTTTTTTAACTAACGATGATTTTGTTTTAAATAAAGGTACAAAAGGAAATATTTTATGCACATCAATCCAAGGATTTTCTTTAATTTTATTTTATTCAACACAATGTCCTCATTGTAAAAGTTTAATACCTATTTTCAAAAAACTTCCAGGTACTATAGGAGGATGTCAATTTGGAATGTTAAATGTTAGTACAAACAAGCATTGTGTTAACTTATCTAAAGATACATTAGCACCAATTACTTATGTTCCCTATATTATTCTATACGTCAATGGGAGACCATTTATGCGTTATTCGGGACCCTATGAAGCAGGGGAACTTAGACGATTTGTTATTGAGGTTTCAAAGAAGATTGAAACTAAACAAAAGTTTTCATCTGAACAAGTCAAAGAAGATCCTCGTGGAAGAATTCCACAATACACTGTCGGTCATCCTTTATGTGGAGAAGACGATGTTTGCTATCTTGAGTTTAAAGAAGCTTATCCTAAAAGACAATAAATGATTATTAGATAAGCATCATTTGTATCTTCAAATGCTTTATTATAAATTTTATACTTGTTTTGAGTATAAAATATAACTATTGTATATACTTTACACGCATAAAGGGACTTGAATTTGTTATATATTGTGCGCAAATTTGTGTAAATTTAAACATCTGCTTAAAGACATGATTCCTATTATAAAAATGGAAACGATCAACATTGCAAATCTAATTGATAAAAACTCAATTACAAGACTCTCAAACAACTATGAAAACAAACTTTTAAATAAAATCAAAAACAATTTTACAGATAAGCAACAACAAATGTTCGTTTCTAGTTTTTATACTTATCTCAATTATGATTCAAAGAAAGACTTTGTTATTGATTTTGATAGTGTATGGAAATGGTTAGGATTTACACGAAAAGGTAATGCTAAAAGATTATTAGAAAAATTTTTTGTTGTGAATATTGATTATAAAATTGAAGAACTTGCTCCTCATTTGGGAGGAGCGAGTTTTGAACCTTCACACGGAGGTCAAAACAAAGAAATAATTTTACTGACAGTAAATACATTTAAAAAGTTTTGTATGAAAGCAGGAACATCAAAAGCAGATGAAGTACATGAATATTATATTAAATTAGAAGAATTATTACAGGAAACAATTAATGAAGAAACTAATGAAATTAGATTACAGTTAACTAATATAGAACAAGAAAAGAATGTTATAGAAAAAGAAAAGAAATATATAGAAAATAAATTTACCACATTATCTGAAGACCATGATAAATTAGTAATAAGACATAATAAACATCTAAAAAAAATAAAAAGAACTCCTTATGAAATAGGTAATGTAATATACATAATCTCAAATCCGGCAATACCAAAATTATGCTTTAAAATAGGTGTTGCTTCTCAAAAATCTAGTGTAACTCAATCAGCTTTTATGCGAAGACTTTCTACTTATAATACTTCTTCTCCACATGATTTTTTAGTAAATTGTTTATTTTATGTTAAACATAATATGTTACTTGAAAGTCTAATAAAAATAAGATTTGAGAAAAACTTAGACCCTCTTAATAAAGAATGGATACAAAATATAGAACTTGAAGAAATTATTGAATATATAAAATATATTTGTAATGGAAGTAATATCAACTATTTTCAACATACTTATGTTCCATGTAATAAAAAATGCGAAAAAATAATAAATAACAATACTGAATATGAAGATGAAGATGATAATGAACATGATGATGAATATGAGTATGAAGATTATAGTGTAAAAGAAGAAGATGTAAAAGAAGATGTAAAAGAAGATGTAAAAGAAGATGTAAAAGAAGATGTAAAAGAAGATGTAAAAGTAAATGAATGTGTAAAAGAAGATATAAAAGAACACGAAGATGTAAAAGACGATGAATATAATGGTGAAGCTGAAAATAGAAACAATATTATAATTACAGAGAATTTTAGTTTTGAAGAATTACAATCATTAAGTAGAAAATATAATTTGGATGTACGTGGAAATAAAACAGATTTATATAATAGAATACTAAATTATAAGAAAACTGGTGAAAAAAATGAATATAAAACTTTGACAGAGTTAAGAGAAGAGTGTAAGAAAAATAATTTATTTTATACTGGTAATAAAGATGTTTTAGAAAAACGATTAAAATTATTTTATGATTCTGGTAAAAATATAAGAAATGTTTCTAATAAAAAAAATGAACCTATTATTGGAAATCAAGTTATGGAAAATAATATAATTGATCATGACGACAAAAAAAAATTATTACTAACAATTGATAATGAAACTTATGACAATTTATTAATAATATGTAGTAAATATAAAATTTTACAAACTGGTACAAAAGTTGAACTATTATCTAGAGTGAAGTGGTTTTTGAATGCTGGAATTAATGATTCAGAGCGTCGTAAGAATATTTATGTGTATGATAAATATGGAACTTTTATAAAACATTATATAACAATTGATGAATCATCTATTGAATTAAATATATGTAAAAATGTAATTTCTGAAGCATTAAATAAGAATTATTTATTGAATGACTATATTTTTCGTTCACAAATAAGTACATTTTCAGATAATGAAATAAGACAAATAAATTCAATAAGAAAGAAGTCAAGAAAAAATTTAACATCGGAAGAGCATCTACAAATAAAAAGAATATATGACTTAGGAGAAAAAACAAAGTCTGAACTCATGCAAATTTATAACATCAGTAATACGCAGATTAAAAGAATTTTACGTAAACAAATTTAATTTTAATTTATATATAAAATTTTATATATAAAATGTTAATATCATTAGACTTTTTGGTTAAAAAATATAATATAGAACTAACAGGAATTTTACATGTTGGAATGTATGAAGCAGAAGAGTTAGTTACATACGAAAAATATATAAGTAGAAATAAAATATTATGGATAGAAGCAATAAAAAACAAGGTAGACTTTTGTATAAATAAATTTGAAGGTATATTAGTAGAACATGCAACAGTAAGTGATAAAGAAGAGTATGTAAGATTTAATATATCTAATAATGGACAATCATCTTCTATATTAGAATTAGGAACTCATAAAGAAATGCATCCTGAAGTTCATTACATAGATTATTTCATAACAGAAACAAAGTTACTAAAAAATATTATACCTAAATACACAGATACTATTAAATTTAATTTTCTCAATATAGATATTCAAGGGGTAGAGTTAAAAGCATTAAGAGGGTTAGATAAGTATATACTAGATTTTGATTACATATATTTAGAAGTTAATAAAGACTACTTATATAAAGATTGTTGTTTAATTGGAGAAATAGATGAATATTTGAAGAGTTTTGGATTAAAGAGAGTAGAAACATCATGGTTTGGATCGTGTAATTGGGGTGATGCTTTTTATAAAAGATAATAAAAAATATGTAAAAAATTATTTTTTAAATATTTTAACTGTTTGTTAATCTAGTTTCTTTTCATCACTTGGAACCAATTTTCCATCTTTAAGTGGATTGTAGTTATAATATATTTCTTCATTTGCATAATTGATACAGTTAATTCCCAATGCAATAGAAGCTAATAATAATAATGAAATAGTTTGGTAAGTAAATTTATATTTCTGTAAAATAATACTACATATAATAATGTTTAAAATTAGTAAAAATAATATTATTCCTGAAATACTATTAATAATAAAATATATATTTATTTTAAACTATATATATATAGTGAATACATATGAAGTTTTCATATGTATTCTTATACTAATTTCCTGGAATAAATTACACATGGATCTACTTCTTTTTCGCAATCCAAATCAAATTCTTCAGAGGCATAACAATCATATCCAGCAGAAACGAAACAATTTCGGCTATGAATATGATTTAAGTAAGTAACTTCAAAACAACAACCGATTTCTTCTAAATATTTGGTAACTGAATTCAAACTGGAAGAATAGTTATAAATCTCCCGATTGGCAACCTCCCATTCAACAGCATCCTCATCATCGTAGTAAAATCCAGTTTCAGGGTCGTCAATCCTAGAATCGTATCGTTCTACTTTTCGTAAATGAAGAATCGAAGTCCCATCGTCTTCTAGAGATTTAGATATGAGATCACTTAGGTGTTCGCATAATTCGGAAGGAGTATTCATTCCAACTTTTTCTTTTACAAACTTGTTTCTTAAGTAAAAAAAATATAATAAAATCATTTTTTTATTAATTTTTTTTTAATAGTTTTTTTTTACTTTTTCTTCTACTACTTTTACTTTTTCTTTTGGTACGTTTGTTACCATCTTTTATATATTGTAGATTTTCAAGAGATTTTCTACGAGTTTTCGGTGGTGAAATAAATATATTTTTATTTATAATTGGTGAAAATCTTGGTAATTTAGATGATTTAGATTTAGATAATTTTATTGGTGAAAATCTTGGTAATTTAGATTATTTAGATTTAGATAATAATTTATTTTTTTTCATTTATTAGTAACAGGAATATAATGATTGCCTAACCATTCTATAGGAATTATTCCATTTAGATTTAGAGAAGTACTATTATTATCAGGAATAAATTCAATCATATTTTGACGATTATTTATAAGTACAATTATTTTTATATTCCAAATATTGCATGCTGATTTTATTTCAATACCACCGCCCCATGTATTTGTATTTCTCATTTTTTGTATATAATAAGGATCTTCAATATCTAATAAAATTTTATTATCAATACCATTTATTATTTGATTATTAGATTCTAAATAATTACAGATTATTTGTCTTATAGTATTACTATCAATTTTTAAAAAGTAAGATAAAGAATCAAATAAACAAGACATATTATATTATTTTATTTATTATTTATAAATAATAAATATAAATCATTATATTTAAAGATTATAATAATTTTATATATTTAAAAATGACTGAAACTAATGATGATAAAGAATTATTGAAACAATTACATATCAACATTATTGATTTTTTTGACGAACTTATAAGTTTATTTCCTAGAGATAATGAACTTATTTTTATGAGAATTTTTCTTAAAGATCAAATTGAGATTAAAGAAATTATGTCTAACTTGAATTGGAAACTTAACACTAATGATCAAAAACTAAAAAAATTAATTAAAGAAAGGGACGAGAGTACATTTATTGATAATGATATTTTTCACTTTGAAAATAAAAGTATTAACTTTAAAAAGTTATGGAATTCAAATAGATTAGATCTTGAAGATAAAGAAAACATATGGAAATGGATGGATAGTTTTATATTTCTATGTTCTAAATATTGTAAAAAGTCTTTTAGTTAACGAGATCTACTGGATCACTAAATGTTCCTCTATATGTGAATGGTCCTTGTGGTTCTTGTTTTATTTTTGGTTCTTGTTTTATTTTTGGTTCTTTTTTTATATTTGGTTCATTATTTTGTTTGTTATACTTCGCTTTAAAAATATTTGGAATAGGAAGTTGTTGTTTTATAATTTTGTTTGATCTTCTTTTTGTTTTTCTTTTTATTCTTCTTTTTGAGTTTTTTGTTGATGATAATAGTTTCAATAATAATTTTTCAGAAATATTTATAACTGGAGTTCGCACTTTTTTCTTACTCCTTCTCTTTGACTTTAATTTTGAAATCAATTTAATAAGAATTTTATTCTCCTTTGATTTTTGTTTTTTCATTTTTTATTAAAAGAAATAAAAAAATAAAACTTTTAAAAATCCATTTTAATTTGACTATATTGGAAAAATCTCTTTACCTAGAAAAAGAAAGTGTACAATCCAGCAAACACACTCTAATAATACTATATTATTCAAAAAATAATTTATTTTTAATTTTTCTGAGCCTGAAATATCATATTCATCGTTTATAGGTTCTTTGTAAAACATTTCAAGATTGATGGGAACATCATTTATGTTATCTATATGTAAAAATAATCCACTGTCAAAATCCTGTCTGTTCTTACAATCTATTTTAATTGAAATTTCAGAATTTTCGTCATCTAGTAATATAAGATCTGATCCACTACCATATAAATTGTTTTTAATTTCGTTATAAATCGTTTCATAATTTATCATGCTTGAATCCACATTCATTGTTATGGAAACATTTTTATAAGTATTATCAATGAAATTTTCCCCAATTAGATGTCTTCTAAAAGTATTTGAATTCTCAAAAACAAAACCATTATTGTTGGATATTATACTTTTACCAAATGAAAATGATGCACAAAATCCGCCTATTGCTTGATTACCTGTTTGAACCCATTCCGGACAAAATCCTGTTATTATGTCGCCTTTTTTTTGCATGTTTATCATACTCCAACCTCTAACATCGATCAATTCATTAGGTATATTAAATGAAATTTTTCTATCATTAGGACATGTTGTTATCCACTGTCCACAAAAACCTGTGTCCCATTGAGCGGTTATACTCAATTTTATTCCGTTATTATAATTAACTATATTACAAGATTCATTTTTTTTTTTTGATTTTGGTTCAGTGAAACCATTTAGGCAATTTCCACAGATATTTGGACTTGTACATTTTTTTCTATTCAAAGAATTGCATCCATTATTATTGCATTCAACTTTACACAAAGAATTTTTATTATTTTCACCTGTAAATCCTTGAAAGCAATTACCACAAATATTATTTGTTTGACATGTATTTCTATTTAATACTTTACAATTTACATTGCAATCAACAGGTGGTTTTATATCACAATTTACTCCAGTATAACCTTTTATACAGTTACATTTACCGTTATTACAAGAACCAAAATTACCACAATTTATATTATTACATGGGTAAACAATTACTGGTGGTTGAGGTATCTCTGGAACTGTAATGTCATTATTACATGAAGGAATCCATTCTTTCGGACCTCTACTTCGTTTATCTAAAGGTGGTCTTAAATTAGAATCATAAATATTATAAAAAGGACAACCTTTTTGATTTATATCATTTAAGTTATATAATAGATGATCAATTCCATTGATTTTAGTTGTTGGTCCAGGAATTTTACAATTATTTTGAGAAATTATTTTTATATCTATGCAATTTACATAAAATTCTACGTTAGATACTTGTTGCACAGCATACCATTCCCATCTTAAAACACAATGTTCACAAGAAGGTAAAAAATCTGGTAGTTTTAAAGAATACCTATTGATACCTAAAGGCAAGTCAATTCCATTTGAAGATAAACATCCTGGAATATCTTTCAATTTAATCCAATTTACTGGCGAATCTGTATTTAAATCATAAGATATCCATATAGAACAATCACCCGGATGAGGTGCTTCCATTATCCATTCTAAATTAATAAAGTCACCACTATTATAAGTTCCGACAATATTTCCTGATGGAGCATCGCGACATCTCATCGAAGTTGGAGATGTTTTGAAGGCTGGTCCTAAACAAGTATATATTGGAGCATTAAGACCCCCATCAACATTTTTTAATCTTGGTATAGGATTTGTTATTCTACCGTGACCTAATACAGAGACAAAAAATATAAATATATATTTAAACATTTATTTTATAAAAATATAAAAAAATATTTTACAAATTCAAACATTTTTATACAAGCGTTTTGTATAAAAATTATCTTATTCATCAATTAAACATGGAAAATTATTTATTTTGAGATAATCGGATTCCCGAATCAGTTATGACTTTCAAATCCAATATCCACTCAACTTTATTACGTTCTTCCCATATTGACCGTTGTTGTTTGATATGATTCTTAGTTTGTTCTTCAGCCCATCCATTGACTTTCATCAAATGCTTATTTGCAAATTTTTCAAGTCCTCTAAGACCTGCTAAACCATGATGAGTTACTGTATGACAACGATGACATAACGCTATAATTCTTTCTAATTTCTGTGTTTTTGTCTGTTCGTTATAAGACCACCTTTCATGTGCTTCAACTCTTAATGTGTTCCACAGCGCCCAATCTTCTTTCATCTTTTTCAATTGTTCACCATAAAAAAAATCAATTTCTTCTTGTTCCATTTAAAAAATCTTTTGATCTTAAAGAAGATAATATAGAATACTATTACGATGAATTTGAAGTTAAGAATCGGAAACACGTCAAAAAATACACATTATGATGAATAGTGAAAAAAATGATTTTTTTAAATAATTATATCCTATTTTAAATTGATTGTAAAATGGAAACATATACTTCTATAATTAAATCAGCAATAGCCGACTATAACTATAAAAATAAAATTTTCGCGGATAAAACTGGAACTTTTGAAATTTTAGAAGAGGATGATGAATTTTTAAAATTGATGAACGTAATAAATATAGATCAGGCTTATTATTCTATACCAGAATATATTAAGGCTATTGAAAGTGAAGCTTTTCGTGAATGTTTTAATTTAAGAAGAATAACTATACCGAATAATGTTGAATATATTGGAGTTGGCTCTTTTTGCGATTGTATTGCATTAAATTCTGTAACTTTTGAAGGAAATGAAATTAAAACTTTTGAAGGATATACTTTCGATGGTTGTGATAGTTTAGAAAGAATAAACATACCTGAAAAACTTGAATTTATAGATAATTACTGTTTTAAGGATTGTTTATCTTTAACTTCTGTAAAAATACCATATACTGTTACAGATATTAATTTTGGTGCTTTTATGAATTGTAAAAGTATAAATACTATACATATATCAAGTAAAACAGTTATCGTTGGAAATAATGTTATAGATGATAATGAACGTTTACATGCTTCTTTTGAAAATTGTATTTCATTAGAAATTGTACATTTAATGTTACCTGAAAATAAACAAATTCATTTCAAAAAAACAATTGATAGAAATAACAATATAATAATATTATATAGTCCTTATAATATAAATAAAGATATAGAAACTACTATAAGAAAGATTTTTAATGTAGAAAATGAAGAAGAATTTAGATATTATCAAAAAAATAAAGTAGATTTGAGTAAATCTTCCATTGCAAGTGCATCAGAACCAGCGAAGCTATTATCTATTTTACCAGAAAACAGATATTTGATTTCTCAATACTAATACATATTGATAGTGGTCTTCCTAATTTATTTCATGTCGCAAACAAGAACGAAATCCTGATGTAATGGAATTAGTTCTTGAAATAATATTAGTATATCACGTCTTTGTTTCTACTTGCATCTTAATTGATTTTTATAAATCTCTTGAATAAATTTCGGAATAACTCACTACATTTTTTTTATTTAAGTTTTTGTTTTAACACATCTTTTATGAATCTTTCTATATTTTCTATTTTGACTGTGTGAGGAACTTCTATCAAAATTATATTTTGTTCTTTACAAATTCGTCTCTTCATGTCATCGCGATATTTTTGGTTTAAAAACGCTTCATAGTTTTTGTGAAAGAAAGGAACAAACTTACTATGTTGAATTCCGTTATATTCTGCTGCAATACGTAAATCTTTGTTGTAACAGTCTAATTCTAAATTAAAATTTCCTCCAGTTACAGGGTTTCTTAAGAAATTTGGCCGAGCCTTGTTAAAAGGTTTTCTAAAAATTTCTTCTAATACTCTCCGACATTCTATTTCACCTTTACTTTCAGTTATTTTTTTCTTTGTATATGATTTAGTAGTATTAATATTATCATCGTGATAATTATAATAATAATATTTAGACCATGTTCCTTTACCTCCTTTAATTTTGTTAATTAATCCAAAAATTAATAAAAATAAAATACATAAAACCATGATTATTTCAAAATTGTAAAAATTCCAATATTTTCTAAATAAATCTAAATAACTCAACGCTGAACTTAACATTTATTATTAATAAATATAATTTGTGTTAAAAATAATATATATTATATATATAATTAATTATATATAATATGAATAATCAACTCATTGAATTTTTGGATAATTTAAAGTGTGATATTGAACAAGATAATATTAGTGATGAAAACATACAACTTTTAGGTGAATTTTATATGAAATATGAGTTTATTAACAATAAAAATCCTATTAATAAAAAAGATGATCATAGTAAATATTTAATATTGGGTTGGTACATATATAACGTTATCATGAAAAATTTTATTTAATTACTTCCAAATGTATTTTCAGTTGATAGATATAGATATAAAAACTTATCTAAGTTTCCTACTTTTTCTTTATTTTTAATATGGTCCCAATATAGTTCATTAATTATTGATGATGGAATAACTAACTTTTTATCACAGAATAAAAAGTAAGACATATTATTTACCTTATTATCATTATTGTTGGCCATATTTATTTGATTTCTTATAGAGACTAATAAATAAGATAATGATGCACTTTTTGGAACTAAAAATTTTTGTTTTTTCATATTAATTTTTGTTTTATCATATTCTACTATTATTGGAATACGATCCGGATATTTTGAAAGAATTCTATTTGATTCAGAAATTCTTGTATCTAATTGTGTTGAATCTTTATAAGACATTTTATTATTATATATTAATAATATATAATATATTAATATAAATTTTTTTTTATAAATAATAAATATATAATTTCTCATTGTTTTCTATATCTAATATATATGTTGCATCTATTGATTTATCCAAAAAATTGTCTGTATTGAAATATTATTTTTATATTTCTTCATTTATATAATAAATGAATTGGACAGAACCAGAATCTTATATTTCTATTATTAGTACTTTTTTATTTGTTTTTAGTGAAATTTTACCTTTTTTACCTTGTAAATCTAATGGTTTAATACAATTAATTAAAAATTTTATGACCATTATAAATATAAATACTAATAATAAAGATAAATATAAAAAAGATAAAGATAAAAAAGATAAAGATAATAATGAAGTTATAAAATTGAAAAATGTGAAAATACAAGACGATGATTCTGATACTACTATTTACACATACAGTGATGATGATAGTAGTGATAATAAAAAAAAAGATAGTGAAAAGGAAATAAAAAGATTAGAAATAGAATTAAAAGATGTTATGTCTGAATTAAGAAAAAATAAACATGTTGAAAAAAAAATAAAAAAAAAACTTGAAACATTAGTTGATGAGTTAGAAAAGTTTAATAAATAAAATTATAACTATATTTATAAATTTTTTTATAAATATGTTAACAATGATACATAAAACTTTAAGTTATAAAGTAATTATATTTATTTATAATCCATCAGATTTAATACTCAATGTCATATTACCATATCCTGATGTATATGATTCTGATGTTACATCTAACTGATTTGTTTGTTCTATTCCATTTAAGTCTAAAACTATTTGACTATTTTGAATGTATGGTACTAACATATTACTACATAATCCATAACCTGTTGAAAATATTTCATTATTTACTGATGCAGTATACCACGTTGTTGTATTATAAGAGTATTGAATATTATCTGTTCCATCTCCGCAAATATTCCAAATATATCCATTCCAACAAATTCCATAGCATGATGTTAAATTAGTTGTTACTACTGTCCATGTACTTCCATTAGTTGATTTCAATACACTATTTGTTCCTGAACCACCAGCTATCCATGTTGTTCCATTTGATGATATTGATAATCCTGATGTTGAAAATAATGTTGTTCCTAATCCTGTCCAACTTGTTCCGTTTGAAGAATATGCTATTGTATTTGTTCCTGAACCTACAGATACATATTGATAACCGTTATAAGATACTGAAATTCCAGATGTACTAAAAACTGATAATGTCAATCCTGTCCAACTTGTTCCGTTTGAAGAATATGCCATTGTATTTGTTCCTGATCCAACAGCAATCCATAAACTATTACTCTCACCCCATATTACGTTATTTCCTGATGTTGAAAATGTACTTACACCTAATCCTAACCAGTAAATACCATCGTATGAATAAGCTATTGTATTCGTACCTGATCCAACACCTATAAACATTGTTCCGTTCCATGCTATGTCATTTCCAGACGATGAAAATATTGTTGTTCCTAATCCAATCCAGTTAAAGTATGAAAAAGAATAAGCTATCGTATTTGTTCCTGAACCTAATGCTATTACTCTTGTACCTGTCCATAGTGCATTATTTGATTGTGTTGAAAATATTGATTTTCCTATTCCTATCCAATTTATTCCATCTTTAGAAAATGCCATTGTATGATAAGTTCCTGAACCTAAACACAATAATGGATGTCTTATACTAATTTTTCCAGATTTCAAATAATTTGTTTGTATTTTTCTTCCTACTGTTGAAAAAATTGTTGTTCCTACTAATGTCCAAATAGTTCCATTTATTGAATATGCGATTGTATTTGTATTATCTCCTACTGCGCACCATAATTGTCCATTCCAAATTACTCCTCTTCCTTGATTATTAAAAATAGTAAATCCTAATCCAGTCCACACAGTACCATTAGTTGAATAAGCTACTGAATTTGTTGTGTTACCAACAGCTACATAAAAATTAATATTATTATATGCTATTGAAAATACCCATCCAATTATTGTACTACCTAATCCTATCCATTGTGTTCCATTATAAGAATATGCCAATGAATTAGTACTTGTACCTCCTGCTATCCATTTTTTATTATCCCATACAAATGAAGTTCCTTGTGAACCAAAAATTGTAAAACTTAATCCTGTCCATCGTGTTCCATTAAATGAATAAGCTAATGTATTTGATGATCCTGATCCAGCTGCTACAAATAATGTTCCATTCCATGCAACTGACAATCCGGTTGTAAAAATTGTTGAACCCTGACCTATCCAATTCAACCCATCATAAGAGTGTCCTATACTATTAGTACTGGCTCCCACAGCTATAAAAATATTTCCATTTGAAACAATATGATTTACATCTTGATTAAATATGTTTTTACTATTTGAAGTAAGATTCCAAATTTTACCATTTAATGAATATGCAATATATCCACTATCACCACTTGCCAACCACATGTTTCCAACCCAGCCAACAAAATTTGTAGATGATGTGAAAATTGTTGTTCCAATACCAGTCCATGATATACCATCGCTTGAATATGCTATTGTATTAGTTCCTGAACCTACTGCAACAGTTAAATTTTCAGGAAAATAAATATAATTATTTCTTTTTATATTATTATCCAACCCATAAGCACCTACTGAAAAAATTGTACTTCCTATTCCTGTCCAATTTATTGAGTCTGATGAATAGGCTATATTATTTGTACCCACTCCAACTGAAACCCAGGTTGATCCATTCCACATACTTTTTCTTCCCGATGTTGAAAATATAGTTGAGCCTAATCCTATCCAGCTTATTCCATCTTGTGAATACGTTGTATATCCTGATCCTCCACTTACTCCTTGAGCTATCCAATATACTCCATTCCAATTTACATCATAACCTATTGAAGAAAATATTAATCCCAAACCTGTCCATAATGTTCCATTTGTTGAATATGCCAAAGTATTAGTGCTTCCATTTCCACTTGCTACCCATATACTTCCATTCCATGCAGTACCATGCCCTCTTGTTGAAAAGATACTTAATCCTAATCCTACCCATTGTGTTCCATTATATGAATAAGCTAAACTATTTGTTCCTTCTCCTAATGCTATAAAAATATTACCATTGAAGTCTATATCATAACCACTTGTTGTAAAAATTGTTGATCCCAATCCTGTCCAATTTATTGAATCATAAGAGTATGCTATTGTATTTGATGATTCACCTACTGCAAACCACATTGATAATAAATCATTCCACTTTAAACCTCTACCTAATGAAAATATTGTTGTACCTATTCCTGTCCATTCTATACCATTATAAGAATAACTTATTGAATTTGTTCCTGAACCTACTGCTACCCAATTATATCCATTCCATTTTACGTTATTACCTGATGTGCTAAAAATTGTTTTTCCTAATCCATACCAGTTTATATTATCTGAAGAATACGCTATTGTATTACTAACTCCTTCACCTACAATTACACATAATGGATTGACACTTGCACCAAACGAAAATAACTGTGGATTTGAAATTATATTATTATTAATTTTACAAAGTACATTATTTGATCTTATTGTTGATGGAAATTGCATTGGAATACTATTAGTTTTTTTTGTTTCTAAAAAAGTTGATTGATTTATTACAAAGGTATTTGATAATGGTGAATATGTTACTTCTTTTGTAGTTGTATTATATGCCAACTGTGTTAAATATGTTGATGTCGTATTATCATATCTTATTGGATTTACATGAAATCCTTGACCCACACTTGATAAACCTGAACTATCTGTATTCAAAATTATTGAGTTTTGAATTTGGTTTGTCTGTCCTGCTTTATAACCTATAGCTATTGATAATGTTGATTGACTTACGCTTCCTGCTTGATATCCTATTGCTATTGTACCCGATGCTTGATTACTTTGTCCTGCTTGATAACCTATTGCTATAGATCCTAATCCCTGTGTAGCACTTCCTGCTTGATATCCTATGGCTACTGCTTGAATATTTTGATTTGTTTGCCCTGCTTGATATCCTATACTTATTGATTGAGATCCTTGTCTATATTGTCCTGCTTGATATCCTATACTTATTGAATTTGTTCCCTGACCTGTTCTTCCTGCTTGATATCCTACACTTATTGATTGAGCACCTTGATTTGAATTACCTGCCTGATATCCTATTGCTATTGCTTGTGTTCCTTGACTATATTGACCTGCTTGATATCCTATTGCTAATGAACTCATCTGTTGACTAAATTGTCCTGATTGATATCCTATACTTAATGATTGTTGAATTTGACTTGATTGCCCTGCTTGATACCCTATACTTATTGCTTGAGATCCTTGATTTTGATTTCCTGATTGATAACCTATACTTATTGATTGATAACTTTGATTTGTTTGACCTGCTTGATATCCTATTGCTATCGTACCTGATCCTTGTGAATTTAATCCTGCTTGATATCCTATACTTAATGATTGATAACTTTGATTTGTTTGTCCTGCTTGATATCCTATTGCTATTGATCCCGAACTTTGATTTGTTTGTCCTGCTTGATATCCTATTGCTATTGATCCATTTCCCTGTGAATTAAATCCTGCTTGATATCCCACTCCTATTCCATATGTTCCTTGATATTGATTTCCTGCTTGAAATCCTATTGCTATTGATCCTGTTATTTGGAAATTTTGACCTGCTTGATATCCGATTGATATTGATTGAAATCCTTGCATCGTTTGTCCTGATTGTGCTCCTATAGAAATACTTTGTGATCCCTGACTAAATTGCCCACTTTGATATCCTATTGATATTGATTGATTTCCTTGTCTTGTTTGTCCTGATTGAAATCCTATTGCTATAGCACTATCTGATTGACTATTATTACCTGATTGATTTCCTATAGCTATTGCATTTGATCCTTGAGTTCCTTGACCTGATTGATTTCCTATTGATACTGAATTTGATCCTTGATATGTCTGACCTGCTTGATATCCTATTGATAATGATTGTGATGATTGAAAATTTTGACCTGATCCTACACCTATTGATACTGAAAATGTTCCTTGATTTGTTTGTCCCGATTGATATCCTACCGATACCGATCCACTACCTTGATTATATTGTCCTGAACTTATTCCTAAAGCTATTGAATATGCTCCTTGATTTCTTTCTCCTGCCTGATTCCCTATTGATATTGATTGCTCACTTTGTCCTGAAAATCCTGCTTGATATCCTATTGATATTGATTGTGTTCCTTGATTTTGATATCCTGCTTGATATCCTATCGATATTGATCCTGACATTTGATTTGAGAATCCTGAATTATATCCTAATGATATTGCACTTTCTCCTTGATTTTGATAGCCTGATTGATATCCTATTGACACTGCATTTGTTCCTTGTGTTTGATATCCTGCTCTGTATCCCAATGCTATTGCATTGCTTCCTTGTGATACTTCTCCAGCTGAACTTCCTATATGAACAGTTCCTGAACTATCTACACTCCAACTTGATGTATTTGAATTCCAATACAGGTAATCTGAAAAATTAACACCTGAAACATTTATAAACCCTGTTGTTCCAGTTGGTCCTGTTGCACCTGTTGATCCTGGATTTCCTGATGAACCTGGTAATCCTGTTGGTCCTGTTGCACCTGTTGCACCTGTTGCACCTGTTGCACCTGTTGCACCTGTGCACCCTGTCACACCTGTACACCCTGTGAACCCAGTATATCCTGTGCATCCTGTGTATCCTGTGTATCCTGTGCATCCTGTTGCACCTGTTTCACCTATTGCACCTGTATATCCAGTATATCCTGTATAACCTGTGAATCCTGTTGGTCCTGTGATTCCCGTATATCCAGTGTATCCTGTATAACCTGTGCATCCAGTGCATCCAGTGTATCCTGTCCATCCCGTGTATCCAGTGTATCCTGTATAACCTGTATAACCTGTAAATCCAGTACACCCTGTAAAACCTGTGAATCCTGTGAATCCTGTGAATCCTGTGTATCCGGTGTATCCGGTGAAACCAGTGCTTCCTGTGCTTCCTGTGCTTCCAGATGGTCCTATTATACCGGTTGGTCCTGTGTATCCCGTGTATCCAGTGTATCCCGTGTATCCTGTGCATCCAGTATATCCAGTATATCCCGTGCATCCTGTGTATCCAGTGGATCCGGTGAATCCAGTGTAGCCTGTGCATCCCGTATATCCTGTATAACCTGTGAATCCTGTAAATCCTGTCCACCCAGTATATCCTGTAAATCCTGTGTATCCCGTGTATCCTGTACTTCCTGTGAATCCTGTTGCTCCTTTATCACCAGACAAACCAGTGTATCCAGTGGATCCGGTGAATCCAGTGTAGCCTGTGCATCCCGTATATCCTGTATAACCTGTGAATCCTGTATAGCCTGTATATCCTGTATAGCCTGTAAATCCTGTGCATCCTGTGTAACCTGTAAATCCTGTATAGCCTGTGTATCCAGTGAATCCTGTATATCCCGTGCATCCTGTATAACCTGTAAATCCTGTATAACCTGTAAATCCTGTGTATCCTGTACAACCTGTGAATCCTGTATAACCTGTATAACCTGTGAATCCTGTTGCTCCTGTGATTCCTGTATAACCTGTAAATCCTGTGTATCCTGTGTATCCTGTGTATCCTGTATATCCTGTGGATCCTGTATACCCAGTAAATCCGGTGCATCCTGTATAACCTGTGAATCCGGTGTATCCTGTATAACCTGTGTATCCTGTCGGTCCTGTTGGGCCTGTACTTCCATTATTTCCAGTTGGTCCAGTTGGTCCACTTATTCCTATTCCAGTTGGTCCTGTTGCTCCTGTAGCACCAACAAATCCACCAATATTAGTCCATGTACTTGGTCCTGTATAAATATACAAATTTGATCCTATAACATAAGCATCACCTATTGTCCCTGATAAAGGTAATTGAGAAATATTATTAACCTTACCTTTTATAACTATAGTTCCTGGATTTACTCCACCTATTGTTGTACCATAAGGTAGTAAAACACTTGTTCCTGAAGATGTTATATTTGCATCATTAATATATAAATCAGATATATAAATATTATTAAAATACGCCGATGAACTACCTAAAGAAATATTATTATTTAAAGGAATTATTGTTTGATAAACTAATCCCGAAAAAGTTCCTGTTGGTCCAGTTGGACCTGTACCACCTCCATAAGGTCCAGTTGGACCTGTTACTCCCGTGTATCCTGTGTATCCAGTTGGACCTGTTGGACCTGTACTTCCACCTTGTGGTCCTTGCGGTCCTGTGTATCCAGTGTATCCTGTGTAGCCAGTGTATCCTGTGTAGCCTGTGTATCCTGTGTAGCCAGTGTATCCTGTGTAGCCAGTGTATCCTGTGTAGCCTGTGTATCCTGTGTAGCCAGTGTAGCCAGTGTATCCTGTGTATCCTGTGTAACCTGTGTATCCTGTGTAGCCAGTGCATCCTGTGTATCCAGTGTAGCCAGTGTATCCTGTGTAGCCAGTGTATCCTGTGTAGCCTGTGTATCCTGTGTAGCCAATGTAGCCAGTGTATCCTGTGTATCCTGTGTATCCTGTGTAGCCAGTGTATCCTGTGTAGCCAGTGTAGCCAGTGCGTCCTGTGTATCCTGTATAGCCAGTGTATCCTGTATAGCCAGTGTATCCTGTATAGCCAGTGTATCCTGTGTAGCCAGTGTATCCTGTATAGCCAGTGCATCCTGTGTAGCCAGTGTATCCTGTATAGCCAGTGTATCCTGTATAGCCAGTTGGTCCTATAGCATCAGTAAAAACAACTTCACTAGTAACAGTATTATAAGCAATAACAGAAAGAGGTTGTTGAAAATCATTGTATTGTAAAGAATTAATATAAAAAGAACTAATTAAATTAAAATTCAAATTTTGCTGAACATTAGAAATAATAATAGAATTTGGTCCATTAAAAAAAGGATTAGAAGAAGGTAATAAAGTCTGTAAATTCCATTTATATAAAATTTCAGCTTCAATCTGTTGTCTTTCAATTAATGAAACACTTCTATTTATAATTACTAATTCAGCAATAACAGAAGAAACAGAAAATGAAGTAATTCCATTAAAAGAATTAATAAATAAATTAGAATTGTAAGAACCAGTAAATATTGTTTGTGAACCAAGATAATCTACACTATAAACATTTTGTCCATTAATATATGAAGTAATCAAACCAGAATTAGAAGTATCTGTAGATATAAATTCAAATAATTGCCAATTATTTTCTTGTGTAGCCTGAAATCCTTGTTTAAATCTTGAAATATAATTACCATAAATATCATATTGATTAACACTATAATTATTAAGCTGAGAAGGATAATAACTGTCCATCGCATAGAGATTTTCACTACTAGTTTGACTTTGTGCACAAATCATAGGACTAGCTACATTTTGATTGATTGGATAGTAAAGTAAAAATATGGAAATTCCCGAACGATTTATTGGATAGTTATTAATTAAACTTTGCTGTCCAACTACATAGGATAGAACACCTCTATTATTTAGTGCATTATCAATAAATAAAGGTCTAGCCCCAAGTGTAGGTGACGTAGCATTATATCCATTAACTAAACTAGACCAAGAATTAACTGGATCACCTGTGTTATAAAAAGAAGATAACGAATTAGAATCTAGCCATAGTTCAAGATTAGGAGTTGTAGAAATAAAATTAAAACTTCCAGAAACATCAAAATCTCCAAGTTTAATAGTTCCAGTATTTTGATATGATGGTCCTGTTGGACCACGGGGACCAGTATAACCAGTTGGACCAATTATTCCTTGTGGACCAGTGTATCCAGTGTATCCGGTGTATCCTGTATAGCCAGTGTATCCGGTGTATCCTGTTTGACCTCTATCACCTTGAGATCCTTTAATTTGACCAATATCAGTCCAAATATTACTATCATTATAAACGTATAAGTTAGACCCAATTATATATGAATCACCAACACTAGCTGATACTGGTAATTGACTTACATTTGATTTTACACCTAATATTTTTATAGTTCCAACAGTAATCCCGCCAATCATAGTACCAGAAGGTAAATTTATTGTAGTACCATCGCTAGTAATAGGAATATTATTAATATACAATGTATTAGTATATACATCATTAAAAATATATCCAGGTGCACCTAAATCATATTCATTATTAATTTCAGGAGTAATAGAGCTTAACAAAATACCATCTTGTGTCAATATTCCTAAATTAGAAGAAGGTCCGGTTGGACCTGTTAATGATTGAATATTAGAAACATAATCATAAACAATCCGTTCAATAATTTCTTCAGTAAAAGTATTATTAATTTTGAATTTACTCATTTTATTATAGAAAAAAAATTATATTTAAATTAAGAAGTATAAAATAATAAATAAAGATATATTTACAGAATCAGTAATATTTTATAAAATTTCATAACAATAAATATATGTTTTAGTATATTTACTTTAAAAAATACAAAATTATTTATTAAATGTTAGAAGATAATATTAATATTAACGATATAGATATAATTGATATTGACAATAAAATAAAAAAAAATTTTGAAGAAGAGAAACAAAAAATTAATGAATATAAAGAAAAATTGAATGAATTAAAAACTGGATTAAATTTAGTAATGAGAGCAGGATTAAAAGAAAAAATAATAAAAAATGAAAGGGAATTATCTGAATATATTCATGAAATAGAAAATGATTGCTTGAAAAATTTCTATATTCTGGAAAGTGTTCCAATTATAGAAAAGTATCAGGAGTTTTTAAAAACTCCATTAAAAGTATCATTTAATGGAAATATTAAAAGTAAACAAAACAAACTAAAAAAAGAATTAATAAATAATTATTTACTTATTGCTACTAAATATATTGACTTAAACATAAACCTAAATAATTACGAAAAAAATACAAAAGAAAAAATAGTATGTTTGAATTGTAAGAATTATAAGGAATTTGATATAGATGAAGAATCAGATATTTGTATATGTTTAGTTTGCCATGCACAGCAAATAATTTTAAAAAATATATCTTCTTACAAAGATTCAAATCGTGTAAATATGTCATCTAAATATCAATACGATAGAAAAATTCATTTTAGAGATTCAATAAATCAATATGGTGGTAAACAAAATGTTAGTATTCCACACAAAATTTATGATGACCTTGAAACACAATTCAAATTACATCATTTAATTAAAGATACTGATGATACTTTATCAAAACATGAAAAATTTAAAAATATTACTAAGGAACAGATCAGCATATTTCTAAAAGAATTAAATTATTCAAAACATTATGAGAATCTAAACCTTATTTATTATAATATAACTGGAAACAAACCTGATGATATCACTTATCTTGAAGATAAACTGTTATCTGACTTTGATATTCTCACTGAAGTTTACGATAGAAAATTCAAAAATATTGATCGGAAAAACTTTATAAATACCCATTACGTTTTGCTCCAATTGCTTTTAAAGCACCGACATCCATGTAATAAAGAAGATTTTTCTATGCTAAAAACTATAGACAGACAGATTTTTCACGAGAATATTTGCAGGCTCATTTTTGAAGAACTTGGATGGAACTGGACTTCAATTTACTAAAATTAATAAAAACAAAAATTCTATTAAATTATTTAAAAATAGTAAGTGTTCTTGTATTTCTGAAATATATTATTATCTTTTACGAAGAAAATAAATATTCAAATAATAAATAACTACTTTCTTACATAAAAATGATTTTTTTAATAATTTATTCTTTGTATATAAAGAAATGGAGTTCAAAACCTGTAAAATTAATATGTGTAATAAACCATGTATTCCTAGAGGTAAGTACTGTATGATACATAGGACTCCTTCTAAATATAGAGAATCTAAAAAAGAAGAAGTAGACGATGATTCTTTAACTATTGAAAGAAGGAAACGAGAAAATAAAAAAAAAGAGATTACTCAAATACGAAAAAATATTTTAAATCAAAAACAAAATAAACCAAAAGAAGAAACGAAAAAAAAGGACGATTTTGATTTAATTGAAAGAAGAAATATTATTAATCAACAAGAACAAGATTATATTGAAACGTTGGAAAGAAACAGAGAATTATTAAGAGTAAAAGAGGAGAACGAGCTACTAGAGGTAATTAAGATGTCAGAAATCAGTAATATTTATGATAATAAAAAAAAAGCTATTTCATCTATATTTGGGAATGATATAAATATAAAATTTACATTTCCATCTGGAGTTAGCTTTCAACAGGGATTTAATAATTTAGTAAAGTTGTCACAATTATATACTTATATTGATTTATATCTTCACTATAATAATTTAAATTATATTTATGAACTAATTTGTTATCCTAACAAAGTTTTGATTAATAATAATGAATTATTATCTGATATGAA
>Ga0315906_10002053_pt1 | contig 28928 bp, 28 predicted proteins | sample LakEriMetagenome_4_FD_203526 | JGI IMG/M metagenome (GOLD analysis project Ga0315906, IMG submission 203526) | Freshwater fungal communities from buoy surface, Lake Erie, Ohio, United States - Buoy 2 MA122 | ecosystem: Environmental > Aquatic > Freshwater > Lake > Lake biofilm | place: USA...
GTCACCCATTAGCTGGCCCATGTCAAGTAAGCGAACGAATTTCTCGCTGTTGATGCGATCAGGTTAATCGAAGTACTGCTCCTGTTCCAAGTTTCTTCATCACATCCGTTTCTTCGATACATTGGCTGCCTACTCGGGTAAAACCCGAGTCGCGCCAGTCACCCATCAGGATCAAGCCGCATGCGCTGTTCTGCACGCAGCCCTGGCAAGCAAGCTTGCCCCAGAAGAACGTTGGTGCCGTGTCATGTCCATGGATTGTTTCGTTCAGTATTGTGGCTACCCTTCGGTGCCAAACCGCAGTGGGCTCATTTCACAGGCGAATCGGAAACTGGTCAGGTGGAAAGGAGGCGTGTCCATTCAGACAGGTGGTTACCGGGGGATGTTCGCCTCGGCACCAGACCCCATTTCTGGCTCAACACCCCCTTGCCAAACTTTGTTCGCCAGCCCTACATGCCGGCAAAACAGCGTTGCATCTCGAATGACTTGCCGGTCTTGAGCACGTGGTAACTCGCCCTCGCCAGCTTGTGCGCCAAGGCCTTGGTCGCCACAGCCCCATTGGTCTTGGCCAACTTCTTTTGGTAGAAGCGCTTAGCCTCAGGGTAGAAGCGTGCCGCAAAGTGCGCGGCCTCGACAAACGCCCAACTCAAGTATTTATTGCCATTCTTACGATTGCCTTCGCCTTTCTTCTTGCCGTTGCTCATGCGCGCACTGTCCACACAGCGCGCATAGGAGGCAAAGCAGCCGACATCGTCAAACCGGCCAATTTGTTCTCTCATGGCGTCCTCAACGGGGTTCGCATCGACTCCGGCAGCTTGGGAATACGATGTTCAATTACCGGCGAAGGGTCGGCGCTGGCATTAGAGCATTGCAAAGCCGAACTGCCGTGTGCCGCTCGGCCCAGAAATGAGCAATGGCCGGGGGGTTAGTCAGGGTACGCGTACGGCAGCGCGCTCACCAGGAGGTGGTTCTCCTCCGTGCAGGCGATGTCCAAGAAAAGGCTGTTGCTCTTGATCGATTCCAGTTGAGCGACAACCAGCGACACCACTGTGCTCGCGGAGCAGCGGGCGGACAGCGCCACGCTCCCGACGCTTTGATCCGGGAACTGCGGTGAATAGATCAGTGTGCCCGGTGCGAGGGTGATGGACGAACGATGCGACACTTTTGCCATACGTCGTTTGAGGATGCCGCGATATTGCGTACGCGCGACGATTTCTTGGCCCGGATAACAGCCCTTCTTGAAACTCACGCCACCCACTAGCTCGAAGTTTGCCATCTGTGGCACATAACTGTCTTGGGTATCGGGCACAACGTCGAGGACGCCTTCGTTGATGGCAGCGAGATCCCATTCGTTGGCCGTAAGCGGAGGACTTGTTTTGCTAAGTTCTTGCCAAACACCTTCGGCAGTGGCCGGCGAGGTGATCAGGGCGGTGCGTGACGGGCTTAGTCGCACTGAGATTGCCCGATCGCTGTTTGTGACGCTACCAAGCGAGGGAATGATGCTTTCTAGGGTGTCATCAGCGGGATGGGTGGGATCGGCCTCCAATGCCGCCGGTTCGCGTACCACACCAAGCCGTACGGTATAGGCGCTGGCGTCCTCCAGGGTTACCTTGGAGCGAAGGATAAACATAGCGAGACGTTTCTGTATTGAGGGCTGCAGCGATTTTTGCAACAGTATGTAGTAGGCATCCTCTGCCCGCCAAAGCCAAAAAGTTACCAGCAAACGGCCTTTCGGCGAACACCAACCGTTCAGTTGAGACTGGCCAGGTTGCAAAGCGGCCACATCATTGGTGAATTGGGCGTGTAAGAACTTTCCGGCGTCTTCGCCGGTAACTTTGATAATGCCATAGTGAGACAGGTCACATATGCCGGCAGAGAGTGCCAGCCAAGACGCTGCGGAGTCGCCCGTAAACCCAACTACCCGTCCATCCGAAAACTGTGCGCCCATGCGGATCAGTGCGTTAACCCAACTATCGCTCATGTCATTATTTGGTCTGGTTGCTTTAGACTGATTGTACCTTCACATCTTGCGAGTGACGCAGTTCTTATCAGACGTACCAAAAATGAATCCACGTGAATCTGCTGCTATCCGATGGGTACACCTAAACCCATCCAATGTTAACTTGGGGCTCACACTGCTCGCGCCGATATGCGCGGTGGCACTGCTCTTTACTGTTGATCTGCCGGCGTGGGGGCGGGCAGTAATCGCCATGGCGGTGTTCGTGGTCACGTTGATAGACGTGTACTTTGTGAGGCAAAGTAATTCCCGCGCCATCGCAGCGCTCTCGTTGGAACGACGGGAAGCGGATGCCGTGGGTGACGCAGGCGCAACAGCTGGGTTGGACCCCGGCAACATTGGGGAACAGCAACAAAAACTCGTCCTCCGCTTGCGTTATCGCTTTCCTGCCCGGGTCGGTGGTGTGACTGAGGTTGAGGCGCTTGTTCTGCCGCGCTGCTACGTATCGACCTATTTCACCAGCATCTCGTACTTAATGCCGGGGGATCCGGCTTGGCGGCGCTGGTTTCCGCGCGTTCTACCCATCTGGGCAGACGCTATCGACGCTGAGGAGTTTCGTCGTATTCGTGTGCTGCTCAAGTGGCGGTAGTAATTTCCCACGCGTTTCATGGTTCGCCGTAGGCACTGGCCGTCTATAATTACGGCTTCCAAAGTGCTGCTACTCGCGCTCAATTTCTTGCGGTTGGCTCAGCTGTCAATATCTTCGCTCTTTACCCATGAACCTGAAGCCTGCCGCTACCAAAGAACCTGTCGAGGCACCGATTGTAATGCGCGGCCCATTGGCTTTGTCCTCGTTCCGGATAAACAAGCTGCTTGAAAGCTTCCGCGCAGCCGATTTACCTGTTGCATCCATTGCAGCGCAGTATGTGCACTTTGTTTCGGTCGCTCGCGGCTTGACCGAGCGCGAGTCAGAGACACTAAAGAGGTTGCTGACGTACGGCGAGCAGCCGACGCAAGCCGGGCCGGCGTCAGTGACTGTCATTCCGCGTGATGGCACGGTCTCACCGTGGTCTTCAAAAGCGACCAACATCGCCCAGAACTGTGGGCTAGTTTGTATCAACCGTATCGAGCGTGGAGTTTCCTACACAATTGAGGGATTTTTGGAGCTTACGGCAGTGCAGCAAACCGCCGCAGTGTCGTGTCTTTTTGATCCGATGACCGAAGTGGTGTGCCCGCCAGAGTTTGATGCTGCCGCATTGTTTGTCACCCACAGTCCCCGGCAACTAAAGTCGATTGACGTTCTTGCCGAAGGGTGCGACGGGCTGGAGCGCGCCAATGCCGAGATGGGGCTGGCGCTGTCGGGCGACGAGATTGAATACCTTTACAACTACTTTGTGCGGATTGCGCGAAATCCAACCGATGTCGAACTTATGATGTTTGCGCAGGCCAATTCTGAGCACTGTCGGCACAAGATCTTCAATGCGCGCTGGACGATTGATGGCGTTGAGAAAAATCACAGTTTGTTTGCCATGATTCGAAATACGCATGCGGTGTCGCCAACGGGAACTGTTGTCGCTTACTCCGATAACTCTGCGGTGATGTCGGGTGCGTCCATTGAGCGCTTCTACCCCAAGGCTGATCGGCAGTACGGCTTCAGTGCGGAGGAGACCCACGTACTGATGAAGGTTGAAACGCACAATCATCCAACTGCAATTGCGCCGTGGCCAGGCGCGGCGACTGGTGCAGGCGGTGAAATTCGCGACGAAGGTGCAACCGGAATCGGCGCAAAACCCAAAGCCGGACTGACTGGTTTCTCGGTTTCGAACTTGCAAATACCGGGTTATACGCACGCCTGGGAAAGTGCTTATGGCAAACCTGCAAGAATTGCATCACCTTTGGCCATCATGATTGAAGGCCCGATAGGCAGTGCGGCTTTCAACAACGAATTTGGCCGTATAAACTTATGCGGCTATTTTCGAAGTTACGAGCAGCCCGCCTACGGTGTTGTGCGCGGCTACCATAAGCCGATCATGATCGCGGGGGGGTATGGCAACGTCTCCGGGCAACACACCGGCAAGAAACCACTAAAGCCCGGTGCTTTATTTTTGCAGTTAGGTGGGCCCGGTATGCGAATTGGGCTTGGCGGGGGCGCTGCATCATCGGTGTCGTCTGGCTCCAATACCGAAGCACTCGATTTTGACTCAGTGCAGCGGGCCAACGCCGAAATGCAACGACGTTGCCAAGAGGTGATTGATGCGTGCTGGCAATTGGGTGCGGCGAATCCGATTCTCTCCATTCATGACGTTGGCGCAGGCGGTATCTCGAATGCATTGCCTGAGTTGGCGCATGCCGGCGGCGTAGGCGCACACTTTGATCTGCGTGAGGTACCCTCACTGGAAGCGGGCATGAGTCCGCGCGAAATTTGGTCGAATGAATCGCAAGAACGTTACGTCATCGCGATCGGCCCAGAATCGCTGGACCAGTTTTCTGCAATTTGTGCACGCGAGCGCTGTCCTGTTGCCGTCGTTGGACGGGCGACGGGTGATCAAATGCTTGTCGTCGAAGATCGGTTGTTTGACAATTTGCCGGTGGCGATGGAAATGGACGTGCTGCTCGGAAAGCCGCCAAAGATGCTTCGCGAAGCGCATACAGTGGACCGCCGGGTCGCACCATTCGGTGCCGACGAGATTTTGTTGGAAGAGGCCATCTATCGCGTGTTGCAGTTACCAACCGTGGCCGACAAGTCGTTTTTGATTACCATCGGCGACCGTTCGGTTGGCGGGTTGACCGCTCGTGATCAGTTTGTCGGGCGTTGGCAGGTGCCGGTCGCTGACTGTGCGGTTACCTTGATGGGTTTCAACACTATTCGTGGCGAAGCGATGGCGATGGGAGAGAAAGCACCGATCGCGCTCATCAACGCACCGGCATCAGGACGGATGGCGGTTGGTGAGGCAATCACAAATATTGCTGCCGCAGATATTGATGATATTTCCGGTATCAAGCTATCGGCAAATTGGATGGCTGCCGCCGGTTTCCCTGGGGAAGATGCCAACCTCTTTGCAACGGTGGAAGCCGTTGGCATGGACTTATGCCCTAAGTTAGGAATCGGTATTCCAGTAGGCAAAGATTCACTGTCGATGCAAACTTCGTGGCAGGACGGCGATAGCAAGAAACAGGTTGTGTCACCGGTTTCGCTGGTGATTTCAGCGTTTGCGACTGTTGCTGATGCGACTAAAACACTGACACCAGCGCTTTCCGAGGCCGCCGACACCGAACTGATTTTGGTCGATTTGGGCACCGGCAAGAACCGGCTCGGTGGCTCCGCACTCGCGCAAGTCTATTCAGCGCTCGGCGGTATTGCGCCTGACGTTGATAGTGCTGAGTATCTCAAGAAATTCTTCGCTGTCATTCGCAGACTTGCTCGCGCAGATTTGATACTCGCTTATCATGATCGGTCCGACGGCGGACTGTTGACAACTGTGGCCGAGATGATGTTCGCCGCGCGCCGCGGCGTAACCTTGTACCTTGATGAGTTAACGTTCTCCGTGCGCGAGACGGATGTCGATGACTACGATTCAACGCCAGATACTCAACGGTTCGGGCTGAATGCGAGTGTGCTGAGCGCTCTGTTTGCCGAGGAGCTTGGTGCGGTGTTGCAGATTCGGCGTTCTGATCGACTTACCGTGATGGCGGCGTTTCGTGATGCGGGGCTGGGTGCGTTCGCCCATGTGGTTGGCCACCCAAACACAGCCGATGAGTTGCGCGTTGTGCGCACTGCAAAACCATTGTTTGTCGCCAGTCGGACCAGCTTGCAAATGGCGTGGAGCAAAACGAGCCACATGATCCAAGCCATGCGAGATAATCCGGCAACCAGCGGTGAAGAATTCGCGCGGATTGAAGATCGCAAGGATACGGGGCTCTTTTCCCGACTCAGTTTCGACATCAGCGCCGGGTTTGATGCGAACCTAGCACCAAAGGTTTCGCTGCCGAAAGTCGCTATTCTTCGAGAACAGGGCGTGAACGGTCAGGTGGAGATGGCGCATGCGTTCGTCAAAGCGGGATTCAATGCGGTTGACGTGCATATGAGCGACATCATCGAAGGGCGTGTATCACTCGCGGGGTTTCGTGGATTGGCGGCCTGTGGAGGGTTTTCTTATGGGGACGTGCTCGGCGCGGGAGAGGGGTGGGCTAAATCGATTCTGTTCAATGACCGGGCGCGTCAAGAATTTGCCCAGTTTTTCGCGCGCACTGACTCGTTTGCCATCGGGGTTTGCAACGGCTGCCAAATGATGTCCAACTTGGCGGAGATTATTCCGGGTTCGGACAACTGGCCGCACTTTGAGCGTAATCGGAGCGAACAATACGAGTCGCGGACCGTGATGCTGGCGATTCGGGAGTCGCCTTCGATTTTTTTCGCTGGCATGGCGGGCTCGGTTATCCCCGTTCCTACCGCGCACGGCGAAGGTAGGGCGGTGTTTCGCGACCAGACGCATGCAGATGCGGCGCGCTGGACCTGCGCAGCCCATTTTGTTGATTACGATGGGGCTGCGACAGAAAAGTACCCGGCCAATCCAAATGGATCGCCTCAAGGCATGACGGCATTTACGACGCCCGATGGGCGCTTCACGATCATGATGCCGCATCCTGAACGGGCCGCACTCGCGGCGAACTTGTCGTGGAGGCCGGATGACTGGCGCTTGGTGGATCCATTGAGCAACGCTCCAGCGCCAAGTCCTTGGATGCGCATGTTTGAAAACGCACGACGCTGGGTGGGCTGATTAGCCCTCGAACCTTGCCCCGTACGCAGAGGCGTACTGCTCTTCGCCAAATTCAAAATGCGCGTCCGGGGACTCGCCGAGGTAGGTCGTCTCAACCGTTACTTTGGTATAACGATCTAGGCGCTGCCAAATTGCATAAGTAAGTTCACGCGCCATAGCCGCAGGACTTTGGTCAGCGCGAATCTCGTGGTCAGCGACGAGCGTTAAAATCAGCGCGTCGCCCGACAGGCTATCGATCACGATACTCTCGACTTCTTCAGGCTTGGTCCATACTGCGGTGTAGGCGGCCACCACCCGGGGGACTTCTCGTGGCAGCAGGCGCGAAACCGATGCCTCTAGCCGGTAGTAGTTGCCAGCCTTGGCGAATTGGACGCGGATCGGAGCAAGTGGTTGGTTCATGCCGCTAAGTTACTTGAGTCGATCCGCCATTGCAATACTAGCCGGAACATTTCGTGGCCCGCGTTCAAAAGCAGTTAAGTGGACGAGCGATTTTTCTCCTCACCGACCAAAGCATAGCAGGCCATGTTTGCCAAATGGGTGCGGGACGAGGGCGCTTGTTTGACTAACACGACGCCGTCAAATCGCCCGAGACAGAATGTGCAGCCCGTACCTACAGCAAAAGAGGAACAAGCTCAATTGGTTTGCCAATTGTTCAGAGTCAACGTCCTTCGAAGCAGCCGTTAACCGATGAAGTATTCAGGCCAGGCAGGTTTGCGAAGCGAGTTCACTTTATGCTTGCGGAACTTACTTTGCGAAGTTGCGCGCTGTCGTCTCGCGCTTCGACTTGGAAATCTAGGGTACGCGGTTCACCGCAGAGTGTAGGCGGTATCCAAAAAAAGGCAGCCCTAGGCTGCCTTTTCGATTGAGCGAGAGCAATTTACTTCTCTTCGATTTTCGCCTTGGAACGCAGATCCTGTACCAGCCGTGCGATCATTTCTTGCTGCGCACGCTGACGGAAATTTTCCTTGACGTCTTCGAACTTTGGCGGCTTGTTATCCCGCGAGTCGTCCAGACGAATGACGTGCCAGCCAAATTGCGTTTTGATCGCGTTGGGTGTGGTCTGCCCCTTCTGCAGTACGCGTAACGCGTTGCCAAACTCCGGTACATAACGACCTGCGGAACCCCAATCTAGGTCGCCGCCGTTGTCTTTGGAGCCGGGATCTTTAGACTTGTCCTTTGCAAGCTTCTCAAAGGACTCGCCGCGACCGAGTTGCGCAATGATTGTCTTAGCTTCGTCTTCTGTGTCAACTAGGATGTGGCGCGCTTTGTATTCTTTATCGCCCATTTGTGACAGGAAGCCGTCATACATAGACTTCAATTGTGCGTCAGTAACCGGATTGGCTTTCGAGTAGTCTTCAAAGTAGGCGCGGATCAACACCGTCTGAGCGGCAATACGCATCTGTGCGGCGACCGCCGGATCCCTGTCTAGGCCGCGCTTGGCACCAGCCTGTGCGAGCACTTCGCGGTTGATAAGTTCATCACGAATGGCGGCGTTCATTTCCGGCGACGCTGCCTGGCCGGACGCTTCACGTTCACGATTCATTGCATCAAAAAATGCTTGCGGAATGATCACGCCATTTACGCTCACCTTACCTTCGACTTTTGGCGTAGCAGCTGCCTTCGCAGCTGGCTTCTCCGCTTTGGTTTGCGCTAGGGCGCTGCTGGTAAGTGCCGGTACGGAAAGGGTCAGAGCGATCGCAATAGCGACAGTTTTCTTTGTTGGTAGCATTGCTTCTTCCTTCTTGTGAGTGGTACAAAAAATATTCCGAATCAGGCTGCTCGCGCATCGATCTTCAGGGCATGAATACGCGTTTTCATCAAATCGTCCAACAGGCTATAAATGATACGGTGTCGCGCGACTGGGGTTTTGCCAACGAACTGCGATGAAACAATCTGAATGGCGAAATGTGTACTGTCCTGTGCGCCCGTTTTAGCGGCGTGGTCAATTGCTCCTCGATGACCGGCATGTGATGCAGAATCATCCTCCACCATTAATTGAGAGGGTTGGAGAATGCTGAGTCTGGCTATGATGTCTTCGCGCGTGGTTACCATCGTCAGGCAGGCAGGGTCTTTTTAAATGGTTTTACGGTAATGTGCGAAAACACGTTTGCCAAGCAGTAAGGGTCTTCAGCTGCCCACGCAATGGCCGCCTCACGAGTCGCAAAGTCGGCGACGATCAAAGAGCCGGTGAAGCCGGCGCTTCCCGGATCTTCGCTGTCGATCGCTGGGTGTGGGCCTGCCAGCAGGAGTCTTCCCTCGGCCTGCAGTTCCTTTAGTCTGGCAACGTGTGCGGGGCGGTTAGCAAGCCTGCGCTCAAGTGCGCCGGGTAACTCTTCACAGATGAGCGCATACAACACTAGATTTTACCTTGCGCATCGACGTTGGGGTCGGCTACGGTCGGCGGTGCCGCTGCCGTAACCCCGTCCTCCGGCAGGTAGGGCATCAGCCAGAAAATTTGAAGCACAATGAAAACAAAAAACAGCCCCATATCGCCAAAAGTCTTGAACAGTACCCACGTATCAGTTGACGTGTAGTAGGCGAACCATATGTTGAGAATGGCGATAAACAACAAAAATGCGATCCAAGTAATCGATAGTTTGCGCCAGACGGGGTCGGGTGCCGTGATGGTGTTATTGAAGATGAACGCAACTGGATTTTTCTTGAACCAGAACTGAGCGATGCCTATTGCAGCGGCCATCGCCGTGAAGAGCATGGTGGGTTTCCATTTAATGAAAATCTCATTCTTAAAGGCAACCGTTGCGCCGCCGGCAACAACAATGATTGCCAAGCCGAGCCACATCATGGGCTCCACCTTCTTCTTGGCTAACTTGAGATAGCCAACTTGCGCAAGGGAAGCCGCGATCGCCACCAACGTCGCTGTATAGATGCCGAAGGCTTTGTAGGCCACAAAAAACAGGATGACCGGAAAAAAATCAAACAAAAACTTCATTAATCGCGATGTAATCAAGTGTTAATGATAGGGGCATTTATCTGTGACGCGCGACACAAATGCAGGCGTGGATTATCTCACGATTGACGCTTTGCTTGGCGGTAGATGGTTAATGAGTCGGTGCCCACTGCCGACACTGGTCGGCGATTGCCGCGCGCAAGTCAGCCGGAAAATTGGGGCTGTTAGCTGTCGCCAGCGCATCCGTGTAGAAATGGTATCTTTCATCGGGTAGTGAATCATTGAATTTTGCAAACGCGAAATTCATCAGCTCAAGGTCGCCTGTCCGGATCGCCGTGATAGCAAAATTAACAATTAGCAAGCGCCATGGTCGATCAGGGTTGGAGCGTTCCAAATCGCTTGATAGCTGAGCCGCGACGTGGTTAATTGCACCCTGCATCATCGCGTAGACGGCGACAGTCTCTTGCGTACTGGTGGCGGAATTTGCTCTCCTCGCCAGCGCGTTTACCACCGGTTCGCAGTTCGAAATTGTCACGTCGTGGCGCATTGCCCAAAGCAGCAGATTCAACGTAATTCCGTCAAGATCCCCGATCAAACTTGCATCTGGCGCGTGGCTCACCGCACCCTCCAGTTCTGCAATCGCCAGAAATCCGGCGTTGGTGACGGAATCGATATCGGCCACCGGTAGCACGCCATCCGACCCGTAGGAGATGTCTAATCGCTGGATTAGCTCGAGCAATTCACCGATGGACTTCAATGATTGCTGTTGGAGTGGGTGCAGCAGCCCTATGGTGCCTAACGATAGCCGCGAAAAACGCTCAGCTGCCGTGCGGTGGGACGAGCCGGCATCGGCAGGGTCGATTGCGGCCCCTTTCAGGGCAAGTCGTATCGGTTTGAATTCGGTCATAAAATATTACCCTTGGAGCCAGATTACGGCATTCGGTTCCGCCGCTTCGATCCCGGCCCCCTGATGCCCACATTCGCATTAATCGAAAGACGCATTTGAAACCGCTGAGCGAACTAAATTTTGATCTTCACAACCATACTAGCGCCTCGGACGGGCTGCTATCAGCCGATGAACTTGTGCATTTGGCCTGTCGCAATGGTTGTGACGCATTGTCCATTACAGATCATGATACGGTGGCAAACATTGCCGCCGCCCAAAAGAGCGCGGCAGCTGTCGGGCTCCGGTTTATCAGTGGCGTGGAAATTTCGGTGTCGTGGGTGGCGACCGGTGACATTGACCGTCCGTCGACCACGATCCACATCGTGGGGCTGAATATCGATGTCAACAACAAGATCCTATTGGCAGGGCTGCAAAGCGTTCGGAGCGGTCGCATAATACGCGGCCAGGAGATCGCCAAGCAACTCGTCGACGCAGGGCAGCCCGATATTTTTGACGATGCGTACGCTTTTGCTGAGAACAAAGAAATGCTCGGCCGAACACATTTTGCACGCGCCTTGGTCGCACGCGGCATCGTGCCGGACATCGGCGTTGCGTTCAAACGTTTTTTGACCCAGGGAAACCCTGGTTACATCCCACACCGGTGGGCAAGTTTGGCAGATGCCGTGGGCTGGATTCGCTCGGCTGGTGGCGTCGCCGTGATTGCGCATCCAGCTCGCTACAAACTCTCCAGTGCCGAATTTGATGCGTTGTTTGATGAGTTCAAAGTGCTCGGTGGAGAAGGTGTGGAAGTCGTGACTGGCAGCCACTCGCCCAATGAATATGCCGCAGCTGGCGCACGCTGCAAAGCTTTCGGACTGCTTGCCTCGCGCGGTGCCGATTTTCATGGTCAGCTTGAAACGCCTGTCGAGCCCGGAAAAATGGCGCTGTTGAGTGAAGTGGATCGTGATTTGGTTCCTGTGTGGCAGCTCTTCCATTGACTCGCTCAAGCATGCCACATGCGCAGCCGGTCCCGCGCGCTGTCAACTCCGCGAGATTCCAGACATGAGTCAGTTTTTTGTTTTGCATCCGACACACCCCGAGATGCGCCTCATCAAGCGGGCGGTGGAGATCGTTAGGCAAGGTGGATTGATTGCCTATCCGACTGATTCCTGCTACGCGCTGGGCTGCCATATCGGCGACAAAACTGCGATGGAGCGGATTCGAAGAATTCGTGGAGTTGATGAGCGCCATCAGTTCACGCTGATATGCCGGGATCTGTCTGAGATTGGCACATTTGCCAAGCTCGACAACTCGCAATACCGCCTGTTGAAGTCGCACACGCCGGGAGCCTACACATTTGTTTTAAAAGCGACACGCGAGTTGCCGAGAAGGCTTGCACACCCCAAGCGGGCCACCATTGGGGTTCGCGTCCCGGATCATGTCGTCGCCAGCGCGTTGCTGGCGGAGTTGGGCGAACCGATTCTTTCGTCAACCTTAATACTGCCGGAGGCACTGGAGCCCCTCAACGACGCGGAAGCGATCCGCGATGCGCTTGAACATCAACTCGATGTCATACTTGATGGCGGCGCGTGCGGGATCGAGCCAACTAGTATCATCGACCTCTCTCAGGACACACCCGCATTGGTTCGACGCGGCAAAGGTGATGTATCCGTGTTCGGTTTTGACGTGTGATGATGGGGGCGTAATGTTAGTGCTGTGTTGTTCGTTGTGAGCGAAAAATGGAAATCGAGACCATCCAGAAGATTACTGTGTATGCTATACCGCTCATCTTTGCCATCACCTTGCATGAAGCTGCGCATGCGTTTGCGGCTCGCTATTTTGGCGATTCCACCGCGTACCTGCTCGGCAGGATGACACTGAACCCCATCAAGCACATTGATCCAGTTTGGACCATTGTCGTTCCCCTTATCACGCTGCTAATCTCCCCCTTTGTGTTTGGCGCGGCCAAGCCCGTTCCGGTTAATTTTGGCGCGTTGCGAAGACCCAAACAGGACATGATTTGGGTCGCTGCCGCCGGTCCTGCGGCCAACCTATTGATGATGTTGCTATGGGCGCTAGTGGGCAAATTTGTGCTGCTGTTTCCCGCATCTGGGGGCATCATTTTTGTCATCTTGGTCGCAAAGGCGGGGATATTTGTTAACGCGATCTTGATGGTATTTAACTTGTTTCCGTTATTGCCCCTAGACGGCGGTCGTATTCTTGCAGGGCTGTTACCGGCGCGTGCCTCCTACCTGTTTGGCAGAACAGAACCCTACGGGATGTTCATCCTGGTTGGACTAATCTTGACGGGGGTCATGGGGGCGTTCCTTTGGCCTCTGGTTGATTTCTTCATGAACACGGTATACTCTATACTTAACCTTAGGTGAAATCTGGCGCGAGTAGCCATACATTGTGTTACCTCGACAGCAGTTCCGCCTCCCGGCGTTGAGACACTGGATAGCAAATTCACCCTTAGTGTTCGATAAAGAGATCAGATAATTCGTAGCGTTGCGGGATCGTAGCCCGCAACCACTTGAGTTTTTTGCAGACAAGTTTCTTACCTTTTAGCACCACCCTTCGTGTTGCGCACACGTGTGATCCAAGCGAGAAAGTGTGCCGCGCCGGTGGTTTGGTTCACCATTATTCCCGTCGATAACTAGGCCTTCATGCCCGACTATGTTTCCTGACCGCGTTCTCTCCGGCATGCGCCCGACTGGGCCGCTTCACTTGGGCCACTACCACGGTGCCTTGAAGAACTGGGCAAAACTGCAAAACGAGTTTCCATGTTTCTTTTTTGTCGCCGATTGGCATGCACTGACTACCCACTACGAGTCCCCCGATGTTATCGAGCAATACACGGTGGACACAGTGATCGACTGGATTGCATCGGGTATCGACCCATCGCAGGCGACCATGTTTGTTCAGTCGCGGGTGCCGCAGCACGCAGAGCTGACTTTGCTGTTGTCGTTTTTTACGCCTATTTCATGGCTGGAGCGCGTGCCGACCTATAAGGACCAAGTTGAAAAGCAAGGTCAATTGGGCCGCGACCTCACGACGTACGGATTCCTCGGCTATCCACTGATGCAGGCAGCTGACATCCTTATCTATCGGGCCAACCAAGTGCCGGTCGGCGAGGATCAGGTATCGCATATTGAACTGACCCGTGAAGTTGCCCGTCGATTCAACCACCTGTTCGGTCGCGAGAAGGGGTTTGAAGAAAAGGCCGAGGCAGCAGTCAAGAAACTTGGATCGAGGAAGGCTAAGTTGTACTCGTCTCTGCGTATACAGTATCAGCAAGAGGGCAACCAACGGGCACTCGATGAGGCGCGAGAATTGCTCGCCGATGTTCAGAACCTGTCGATGGGAGACCGCGAACGCCTGTTCGGCTACCTTGAAGGCGGCGGCAAAGTTATCTTACCCGAACCCAATGCCTTGCTCACGCCGGTTTCCAGAATGGTCGGTCTTGATGGGCAGAAGATGTCCAAAAGTTATGCCAATACCATTGATATTCGCGACGACGAAAAGGCAGTGACGGCGAAGGTTAGAAGGATGCCGACAGATCCCGCCCGCGTTCGGCGCACCGATCCGGGCGATCCCGAAAAGTGTCCCGTATGGCAGTTACATCAGGTCTATTCGTCCGAGGATACTAAACGCTGGGTCATTCATGGATGCAAGAGCGCGGCCTTCGGTTGCCTCGAGTGCAAGCAGCCGGTCATTGAGGGCATTTGCGCTGAATTACGGCCCATGCGCGAGCGCGCAGCGCCGTTCGAGGACGACCCGACGCTGATCAAGAATATCATTGCAGATGGCTGTGAAAAGGCGCGAGATGTGGCGGAAGAAACCATGCGTGACGTTCGAGAAGCAATGGGGTTGGACTACAAGTGAACAGCATGACAGCGGCCATAAAGACGATTCATACTCGGGCGTGCACGCCTCTCGGGGAGCATGAGTCATGAGTATTGAACTCGTTGTCGATAACGACAAATCCGCCGACAAGCAGGGTAGTCTGGGAATGGAGTTGCCAATCGCCCGTATTCGCGGCGAACTAGTGACGCACTTGCCGACGGATTTGTTTATCCCGCCGGATGCGCTATCGGTAGTCCTTGAACAGTTCGAAGGGCCGCTTGATCTGTTGCTTTACCTGATTCGAAAGCACTCGCTCGATATTCTCGACATTCCAATGGCGGAATTGACGCGGCAGTACATGGTGTACGTTGAAGCCATGCGCGATGGCCAACTGGAGCTAGCTGCTGAGTATTTGCTGATGGCCGCGCTGCTCATCGAGATCAAATCGCGCATGTTGCTCCCGCGACCGCCGCGCGAGGGTGAAGCCGAGGCAGAAGACCCGCGCGCTGAACTGGTGAGGCGTTTGCTCGAATACGAGCAGATGAAAGCGGCGGCACTAGCCATTGAAACGATGCCGCGCCGAGGACGCGATTTTTCGCTGGTGGATGTGTTGGTCGAACAAAGCTTGGTCAAACGCGTTCCTACTGTGTTGGCAGCGGATCTGACCAACGCATGGCGGGCAATTCTGGCGCGTGCGCGACAGACGCAAAAACATCGTGTCTCACGTGAGGAGTTATCAGTACGGTCACATATGAGTCGAATTCTTCGCCAGCTGGGCGGTGATGGTGGCGCGCGGGACTTTGTCCGCTTTGACGATTTGTTTCGAGCCGAGGATGGTGTTTCGGTTGTGGTTGTCAGTTTTCTCGCGATTCTCGAGCTAGCCCGCGAGTCGCTGATTGAAATCACTCAGACCGCTCCGCTGGAGCCAATCTACGTCAAATTACGTTTGGCCGAAATGCCACCATTGGAACCAACTTAGGTCGTCATTGAAGGCACGGCAATAGCAATAAATAATGGAAGCATCACCAATGACTCAAACGGAACAGACAAGCAACGCGATCAGCAACTCGCCCGATCAAAAGCTATCGAATGACGCGATCACGCCCGCACACGCGGATCAGCCGGTAGACGCTGTTGAGATCGCACCAAGCGATGACGCAGGAGAGGTGGGCGGGGCGGTTGATACTTCGCTAAAGGATATGATTGATACTGGCGAGGTCAAGCGTGCATTAGAGGCAGCGTTGCTCGCGGCATCTGAGCCGATGGGATTGAATGAACTTCGGCGCTTGTTTGAAGGGCAACTTGGACCAGAGGTTATCCGTAATCTACTCGACGAGCTGCGCACCGAGTGGGACGATCGCAGTATTGAACTTGCGGTTGTTGCTAGTGGATACCGATTTCGCGTTAAGCCAGTGTACCAAAAGTATCTCGACAGATTGTCGAGCGACAAGCCGCTCAAGTATTCACGCGCGGTGATGGAGACGCTTGCCATCATCGCCTATCGGCAGCCAGTTACGCGGGGCGACATTGAGGATATTCGCGGTGTTGCCGTCAGCCCACACATCTTGAAGACGCTGGAGGATCGAGGCTGGATCGACGAAATTGGTAATCGCGATACGGTCGGCCGACCAGCCCTGTTTGCCACAACTAAGCACTTCCTCAATGATCTAAATCTGCGCTCACTGGAGGAGTTGCCACCGTTGCATGAGTTGCAGGCGACGCTAGATATGACCCAGACTGGTGTCGCGCTGTCCGCTGGTGAGTCGCCGTTTCCCCCGCTGCCAGGTGTGCAAAGCGCGCGTGATTTTATGGAAGCACCGGTTGTTGAATCAGGCGACGCCACAGATATCAGTATTGAGCAGGACGGTGGTATTGATGAGATTCAATCCCAAGGCGTAATCGAACCCAATCCGGAGAGTCGGCCATGACCAAGCGCGTGGTAGTACGCGTGGCGGCGCGTGGATATGTCGACGGACGCTACATCGGAGAAGAAAAGGAAGTCATTGAGGCCATCGATCCCTCGGGGCGCGGTAAACGCAAGCGTGGCAAAGCAGTTGGCAAGCGGGGCGCTACGGTAGACAACCGAGGCAACCGGATCGCCGGCAAAGGAGCGCGTGGCGGTGGTGCGGGCGGTAACAGGCGCGGCACCGCGGCAGATGGACGTGGCAACCGGCCCCGCAGCGAAGCCGGACAAAGCCGCGACCCGCGTGGAGGCCGTGGGACACCGCGCACAGCGACCAGCGGGTTACCCGCAGGAATATTGGACGGAAACACAATCGGCCCACTGGTATCTGGCGCACCAGCCGGCGGACGTGGTCGTGATCGCAATGCACGCGGACGCGGAAAGCCGCGTGGTGCTGCGGGTGGACCGCCTGACTTGCTGGGTAGCGGCGCAGGAATGCTGAACGTTGCGGGTGATGGTCGGCCGCCTCGTGCACGCAAGAGTCGGGGCGGAAAGAAGACACCGTTTCGCGCGCCACAAGGTGGTAATCAGGGACAAAATCTGCAAGGATCGCGTGCGTTGATCTCTGAGGTTGCTCAGACGCGGCGTTGGCGTGATGAATCGAAGTCAGGTCAGTTTGCAGAGGCGCTCTCCAAAGAATCGAATGTCAAGCGTGAGCGGTTACACAAGGTGCTTGCGCAGTCCGGACACGGCTCGCGACGTGACATGGAGATCATGATCGCGTCTGGTCGGGTGATGGTGAACGGCATTGTCGCAACGACCGGAATGACTGTCTCGCCGGCCGATGCCGTGATGGTCGACCATCATCTCGTCAAACTAAAGTTCAGCGAGGAACTGCCCCGTGTTCTGCTCTACCATAAGCCCGAGGGAGAGATTGTCACCACCGATGACCCGGGCAACCGGATAACGGTATTCGACAACCTGCCGCCCGTCGAGAACGGCAAGTGGATGTCCGTTGGTCGGCTGGACATCAACACATCCGGGCTATTGATTTTCACTACTAGCGGTGAGCTCGCAAATCGATTAATGCATCCGCGCTATGAAGTTGAACGCGAATACGCGGTGCGCGTTCTGGGCGAGTTGACCGAAGAGCAGACTGCACAACTACTTTCAGGCGTGTCGATTGCCGTAGAACCCGATGACCTGGACGGCGACGAAGATGAGATCATGGATGATCGACCGGCCAAGTTTGACAGCATCGAAAAGCGCGGTGGGGAGGGCGTTAATCAGTGGTACCACGTGGTCCTGCGTGAAGGCCGCAATCGCGAGGTTCGCAAAATGTTTGAAGCGGTCGGCCTGACTGTTTCCCGGTTGATTCGTGTACGTTTTGGCAAGATCGGGCTACCACCGCGTTTAACCCGCGGTCGCATGATGGAACTCGACCCTTCCCAGGCGCGTGCGGTGTTGCGCTGGGTGGGTATGGAAGTTGAAGGTCCAATCGGACAATTGCCGAGTAACGGGCCAGCGCGAACTGTGCACGTCTCACGGCGCGATGGTGAGGGTGGCAACGAAGTCCCGTTGGACCCGGATGCGCAACTGGGCGCTGCAGTCGAGGTGCCAGCGGACGAGAGCGGGAGGGAGCCAATTGCCGACGGACGTGGGCGGCGTGCGCGTGGGCGGCGTGCACGTGGTTCACGTGACCCGGCGTTGGTAAGGAGTTCTTTGCCCCAAACGCTGGATGCGCAGATGATGGATAGTCAGCCTGCGGACACGGGTGTTGCGTCGCCTTCTTCTGCTGATTCGCTGCCGTTACCGCCGCGCGAGGGGCGGCGCGGACGTGGCAGGAAGATGCGCCGTTTAGGGCGCGAGCGCGGACTGATGCAGCAAGGTGGGGGGGGAGTCGCATACAATGCGGATGACCAAGACAATATTGGAAACGCGCTACCGAGTGTGCCGAGGCAGCCGGTCCATGTTGACATCGATGATTCGATTGGCAATCGAATCGTGCCTGTGCAGCCCGAGGCAATTCACCGCTCGGCCAATCTTCGGGCAGAGTTGCCTGGGCAACGACAAGGTGAGCCGCGAGGCGGGGGGCGGCGCCGATCTCGTCGGCGTAAAGGCAACCCCGGGGGCGGCCCGAGAGGGGGCCGCTCAGGTGGCGGAGGCGGCCAGAGCAGTGGCGGTGGTCCGGGCAATACGCTTTAACGCGTCCCCACTACTGCGCAGCCACCAGTGTTTCACGGTCGACGATAAACACAACCTCGTCGCCGACACTCGTTTCAGCCCACACCAGTGGCAGGTTGGGGAATGCGCGTTCCACGCCTTCGCGATTGAAGCCCACCTCGACGACCAGCAAACCAGTGGCGTATAGATGTTTGGTGGCGTTTGCTATGAGTGCGCGAACATGGTCCAGACCATCTTCACCCGAAGCCAGCGCCATTTCCGGCTCGCGACGATACTCCTCGGGAAGTTTACCCATCGACTCGGCGGATACATATGGCGGGTTGCTGATGATGATGTCGTAGTGTTTGGCACCGAGCGACTCGTACATATCTGAGGCAACAAGATTGATGCGGTCGTCGAGTCCATAGTCGCGAATATTCTTCTTTGCAACTTCGAGTGCGTCGTATGAGGCGTCAACTGCATCCACCGTTGCATGAGGGAACGAGAGCGCCGCAAGGATAGCCAAACAGCCGGAGCCGGTACATAGATCGAGCACCCGTCCTACACCGCGCGGATTCTCCACCCAAGGAGCCAAATCTTCGCGCAACAACTCAGCAATGAAGGAGCGTGGAACGATCACACGTTTGTCTACGTAGAACTTGTAATCACCCAGCCAGGCTTGTTGTGTCAAATAGGCGGCCGGAATACGCTCGCGCACGCGTCTTTCGATGATGCCGAGCACTGCGTCGCGCTCAGCCCCTGTCAGTCGTGCATCAAGAAAGGGCTCCAGGTGGTCTAGCGGAAGGTGGAGTGAGTGTAAAACCAAGTACACGGCTTCATCATAGGCGTTCGACGAGCCGTGCCCGAAAAACAACTTTTGCTCAACAAACTGGCTGACGGCAAATCGCACTAGGTCCCGCACGGTGTTTAGCTCGCGCCGCGCCGCATCGTAAATGCCGGTGTCGCCAGCGGTCGACGGCTGCTCGGTTGCCGGTCCGCTAGCCCGGCCCGTGATGGCTGCGTCAATTGCTGAACGTGAGTTGGACGGCAACATTTATGCTCCGCGACGTGAAGGCTAAGGGCAAGGCGAGCTTGTGCTAATGTCACGCACCTTGCATTTTGCTGTTAGTGGTAGTGTCTCCGGGGCCCAGTGGCTTACCATCGCGCCTGGCCATGGTTGGACCAACGCGGGCTTCTATGTAGGATTTCAAATCGCCGCGTAAACCGAGCAAAAAAAGCACTTCCACCATCACGAACAGCGGGCCGATCAAGAGGCCGACGATGTCGTCGACAAAAGCTGGTTTGATGCCTTCATATTTGTGGCCGAGGAACTGAATAGCCCAGCCGAGCACAAACAGGCCGGCAGCGATGGCAAGCCCTGCCGCCCAGCCGGTTTTGAACGAGATCAGTGAAGCAACTGCGCCGCATAAGACAAGGAAACCGAACATCAGAAAGCCGAGTGGACGGTCGAGGACTAGGTAGTAAATTGTTGCCAAGATAATGCCGATCCAGCCGAGATGCACCGGTCCGATGACAACTTGCGCCAATGCCAGCACCACGGAAAAAACGATGATCGGCACACCGACAAAGTGTGTGGCGATATTGCGGCGATCACGATGGTATGCCGCATATTGCGTAAGGACTTGGTTTGCAGTTCTCATGTTGGAAAGAGGGGGTGTGACGCCTTGCAGCGCAGTCAAGAGACACAGATGCTGACAGTTTAGCAGGCTTGCTTTGGTGGAAACGTTTGCGCTAAAGGCCAAAGTCCTGATTCGACGCGTGTTTCCAGCGCATTTTGTCTGAAAATTCCCGTCAGATAATGACCTTCATTTTCTCGTCACAAGTGCAACACCTAGGGCCGACACTGCCAAACCGCCAATCGCCCATCCACTCAGGGCTTCACCAAATAGTAGATACGCCATGATGGCAGTGACCGAAGGTGTGAGGAAGAACAAGCTGGCCACGCTTGCTGTCGCGCCATGCCGGATCATCACGTAAAGCAGCGAGATGGCACCAATTGAAAGTACCAGCGCCAGCCAGCCAAGTGCAAAGACAAACTGCGGTGTCCATTGGATGGTGCGGGTCTCAAACGCCGCCGCACAGCCGAACAACACCAAGCCAGTCGCCGAAAATTGAATCACCCCCCCGGTCCGCAAGTCCATGCCAGAACAAAAGCGTTTTTGGTAAACCGTGCCTGCCGTTATGCCGATCAGTGCTAACGCCGCGCAGCTCAGCGCAGGCATACCCACTTCACCGCGCGCCAAAGTCGGGCTGACGGCCATCAACACGCCAATTGATCCGAGCAGCATACCTAACCAATGGATCGGCCTTAGGCGTTCGCCGAGGATGACTGACGCCACCACACCAGTCAGTATTGGCTGCAAGCCTGCGATGAGTGCCGTGAAGGCGAGTGGCAATTTCAACGATATCGCATAGAGCACACCGGACAAATACGTCGCGTGTACAAGTAGGCCGGCGATTACAGTGTGGAAAACTTCTGTACGGCTCTGCGGCCAAGGTGCGCGGAAGACTACCGCAGCGGCCAACAAAATGACCACGACGATCGCCATACGCACAGCCATGAAGGTGTAGGGCTCAGCGTAAGGGATGCCTAGCCGCATGCCGATAAAACCGGTACTCCAAAGGATGACAAAACTGGCGGGTGCAAATACCAGCCAGTCGGGGGCAACGAGGCGCGCGGATACGTTTTCGCCCGCGTTTCCCGCCGGCGCGCTGACAGACTCTGCGGGTTTCGGGCGAAGGTTCATCCGTGCGATTATCACATTCGTATGATTGAGACTGCCTTCAAGACCTTTACACGGTTTGATATCGACGTTAATGGAGTACGTATTCACGGTGTACGCAGTGCTGATGCGACCGCGTCGCGGGCTCGACCGCCGCTGTTACTCTTGCATGGCTATCCGCAATCCCATCTGATCTGGCATAAGGTCGCCGAGATGCTGGCTGAGCGATATACGGTCATCGCGACGGATTTACGAGGTTACGGCGAGAGCAGCAAACTCGCGGGCGTGCCGGATCATGCGAATTACAGCAAACGTGAAATGGCGCGCGACCAGGTTGAGTTGATGCGTGCGCTGGGTTTTGATGCTTTTTTTGTTTGTGGACACGACCGTGGCGGACGCGTTGCACATCGAATGGCGTTGGACTACCCGGAAGTTGTCAAGAAGTTGGTCGTGCTCGATATATCGCCGACACTGACGATGTATGAAGAAACCAATATGGACTTTGCACTGGGTTACTGGTGGTGGTTTTTTCTGGTGCAGCCCACGCCATTTCCGGAAACACTCATTAGCGCCTCGCCCGAGGCCTACCTTGCCAAAAAGATCACGAGTGGGTCAGCTGGCCGAACGCCCTTTACCGACGAGACATACGCCGCGTATCTAAGTTATATGCGTGACCCTGCTACCGTGCACAGCATGTGTGAGGATTACCGCGCGGCCGCCGGCATCGATTTGGTGCATGATCGCGCCGACCGCGAGGCGGGTAAGAAAATCGTTTGCCCGCTACACGTATTGTGGGGTGAACACGGCATTGTGCATCATTGTTTTTCACCGCTGCAAGACTGGCATAAGTTTGCGACGTTAGTATCCGGGCGACCGGTTGCATCCGGGCACTACATTCCGGAAGAAATCCCTGCCGAGTTGGTGAGCGAGCTAACGAACTTTTTGGGCTAAGCCAACGAAAGCAACCAAAGTTGTGTTGCGGCGCAATATGTGTCATTGCCGTTGACGGATGTCAACGGCCGTGTGTTGGTGTGGGTGGTTGAGTGGAATGCGGTTAGAATCGATGAAGAGTTGACCAGCCGCCATCAAGAAAAAAACAAACCGCAGGCCATGCGGTTCTAGCGAGGAGCAGCCATGCAGTTACGCAACCCGAAAGACTTTTGGTCAGGCGTGATGTTTGCCGTTATTGGTTTTGCCTTTGCCATTATCGTCAAGGTGTATGAGTACCCGATGGGCACGGCAAGTCGAATGGGCCCCGGCTACTTCCCGTTTGTCTTAGGCAATGCGTTAGGCGTACTTGGCTTGGTAATTTTGCTCAAATCATTTTTGAGCGACGGTGAACGTGTCAGCAAACTGGCTTGGCGTCCGCTTCTGTGGATTCTGGGTGCGGTGGTGGTGTTCGGCTTGACCGTCAAACTGATCGGACTCGCGCTGGCGATCATTGTGCTGGTACTCATTTCTGCCTTTGGCGGACATGAATTCAAACTCAAGGAACAACTGACCGCGGGGGTGGTGTTGTCCATCGGCTCGATCGCGGTGTTTGTGTACGGCTTAAAGTTGCCGTTCCCCATTTGGCCTTCCTTCTTCGGTTAAGGAAAGCGGCTCAATGGACGCACTACTCGCAAACTTAGCGTTAGGTTTTTCTGTCGCATTCACGCCAGAAGCACTGATGTACTGCTTACTTGGCTGCCTGCTCGGTACACTCATTGGTGTGTTGCCCGGCATTGGTCCGGTCGCCACTATCGCAATGTTGTTGCCGGCAACCTTCACACTCGCGCCAGAACTCTCGTTGATCATGCTCGCGGGTATCTACTACGGTGCCCAATACGGTGGTTCGACCACAGCGATTTTGGTGAATCTTCCCGGAGAGTCATCCAGTGTGGTGACGGCACTCGATGGTTACCAAATGGCGCGCCAAGGCAAAGCCGGTACCGCGCTTGGTATCGCCGCGTTGGGCTCGTTCTTCGCAGGATGCGTCGCGACGCTGCTGCTTGCTGCTGCCGCGCCGCCGTTGGCACAAATCGCGTTTAAGTTTGGCCCGGCCGAGTATTTTTCATTGATGACGCTCGGCCTCATCGCAGCTGTTGTGTTGGCACACGGCTCTGTCATCAAAGCCATTGGTATGATTCTCTTGGGCCTACTACTCGGCTTGGTTGGTACAGACGTCAACTCTGGTATGGCGCGGTTCAACTTCTCGATACCAGAACTTTCCGACGGTATTGGTTTTGTGGCTGTCGCGATGGGCGTGTTTGGTTTTGCCGAGATTATTAAAAATCTTGAGCAAGGTGAAGAGCGCGAAATTTTTGTCAATAAAGTCGGTCGTCTACTGCCCTCCATGCAGGACATGAAAGAGGCTTTTCCCGCAGTGCTGCGCGGCACGGGACTGGGCTCGTTGCTCGGCATTTTGCCGGGTGGTGGCGCGGTGCTCGCCTCTTTCTCTGCCTACACGTTGGAAAAGAAAATCGCTAAGGATTCGTCGCAGTTTGGCAAGGGCGACATTCGTGGTGTCGCAGCGCCTGAGTCGGCCAATAATGCCGCCGCACAAACGTCGTTTATTCCGTTGTTGACACTTGGTATCCCACCAAATCCGGTGATGGCGCTGATGGTGGGTGCCATGATTATTCAAGGCATTCAGCCAGGCCCTCAGGTGATGAGTGAAAAGCCACAACTGTTCTGGGGCATGATCGTCTCAATGTGGATCGGCAACCTGATGCTGGTCATCCTCAATTTGCCGCTGATTGGTATGTGGATCAAGCTGCTGACGGTTCCCTATCGACTACTCTATCCAGCCATCCTGACATTTTGTTGTATCGGTGTTTACTCGCTCTCCAATAGCCCGTTTGATGTTGTGGTCACGGCGATGTTTGGATTAATTGGTTACTTGTTCATCAAGCTCGATTGTGAACCAGCGCCACTGCTGCTCGGGTTTATTCTGGGGCCGATGATGGAAGAAAATCTTCGCCGAGCGATGTTGCTGTCGCGAGGGGATGCGATGACATTTTTGAATCGACCGCTATCGGCGACACTGCTCGCCATCTCGTTATTGTTGCTGGTCATCATCATGCTGCCGGCCATTCGCAAGAAACGCGAAGAAGCCTTCGTCGAAGAGTGATCACCTGATCGTAGACGTTCGCGCTTTGTGATGTATGCGCGAACGGCTGCCATTAACTGTGAAGTCTGGCACAAAGCATTTGTACTCACGGTGCTCAAAGGTCTGCACCCACCGGTCGTGCACTCCCGTAAAATTACGGAATCCACCCGTGATTTTGTATGAGTACTCCAGACGCTCCCCCGACTTTGCCCCTCCCGCCGCAACCTCCGCGTAAACCGGAGCCACACGAATGTTGTGGCACGGGTTGTATCCCGTGCGTCATGGATATCTACGAAGAAGAGCTATGGGAGTACGAACGCAGCCTCAAACAACGGCAGGCCGTCAATCCTTCAGAAAGTAATGTCCCATGATGCCGTTTTCTTACGCGTTCCCGTACTCTTCACAACGGATGCCGGTGATGGCATCCAATATCGTGTCGACCTCGCAACCGTTGGCGACACAGGCCGGCATGGCAATGTTGCAAAAAGGTGGAAATGCGGTTGATGCGGCGATTGCCGCTGCCATAGCGCTAACGGTCGTCGAACCAACATCGAATGGCATTGGCTCGGACGGTTTTTCGCTCATCTGGGATGGGCATAAATTGCACGGCCTCAACGCTTCTGGCCGCTCACCGGCAGCGTGGACTCCCGAATACATCGTTGGCAAGTACCCCGCGTTGAAAACCATGCCGGTACGCGGTATCGATAGCGTGACAATTCCGGGTGCGGTCTCACAATGGGTGGCGCTGTCGGAGAGGTTCGGCAAGTTACCCTTTAAAACACTGTTTGCGCCAGCCATTGGCTATGCCCGCCACGGCCATCTTGTGTCTCCCATCACTGCGGCAAGCTGGGCGCGGCAGGCGGAGATGATTGTTGAGCCGGATTTCCAGCGGGATTTTGCGCCGGGTGGTAAAGCCCCCGCAGCGGGTGACAAGTGGGTGTTTGCCGCCCAGGCAGCGACGCTTGAAGAGATTGCCGCGAGCAAGGGTGATAGCTTCTATCAAGGCCGCCTTGCCGAGAAGATGGTGGCGCATTCGCGAGCGCTGGGAGGGGCGCATACCATCAACGATTTTAAGAATCACACCGCTGACTGGGTTGATCCGATCTCAATGGATTACCGTGATGTTCGTCTGTACGAGATTCCGCCGAATGGCCAGGGACTCGCCGCGTTGATTTGTCTGGGTATTCTCGATTGCTGCGACCTCGCGCAGTATCCGGCGGATTCCGTCAAGAGTGTACATCTGCAGCTTGAAGCAATGAAACTCGCTTTTGCCGATGCTTATCGTTACATCTCCGACGCAGCAACGATGGATATTGACGTGTCGAAATTGCTTGACAAAAGCTATCTGAGGCAGCGAGCGTCACTGATCGACATGTCTCGCGCTGGTGCGCCGACCTTTGGTATTCCGACAAAAGGCGGTACGGTCTACCTGACGACGGCTGATGCCAACGGCATGATGGTAAGTTTGATTCAATCCAACTATATGGGTTTTGGTTCTGGTGTCGTGGTGCCCGATACTGGTATCAGCCTGCAAAACCGTGGTCATGGTTTTGTGATGACCGCCGGTCACCCGAACATTGTTGCGCCAAACAAACGACCCTATCAAACTATTATCCCGGCATTTTTGTCTGCGACCGACGGCTCACCGCTGATGTCTTTTGGCGTAATGGGTGGGCATATGCAGCCGCAAGGACACGTACAAATGGTGACGCGTATTCGCGACTACGGACAGAACCCGCAGGCCGCATCAGACGCACCGCGCTGGATCGTGAATGCAGACGGCACGATTGGCCTTGAAGAGGCGTTGGAGGCTTCTATTGGGCCGGCATTACAAGCGTTAGGACATCGACTAGCCGTTGCCGAAGCGGTTAACTTTGCCTTTGGTGGTGCACAGCTTATCTGGCGTACCGAGGATGGTTACATCGCTGGGTCGGATCATCGCAAGGATGGTCACGCGGCAGGTTTCTAGTGTTTCGTCCTTATGACCTTCTCCCTTGTACCTTTCGATCAGAATGGCATTCCTGTCCAAACGATCCCGGACATGTCGGACGCGCTCGTGGCAAACTGCCAGGCCACTGCTGATCTCTATCGCCGGGTTGGCTTTGTTCCACCGTGGATCGGCTATGTTGCAGTGGCCGATAGCCGCCCTGTTGGTGGCGGCGCATTTGTTGGTCCACCCAAAGAGGGCTATGTAGAAATTGCATACTTCACCCTTGAGAGTGAGCAGGGACAAGGGTACGCATCGAAAACTGCCGCGTCACTTGTGGCACTAGCCCGATCCCACAATCCTGAAATCGGACTGAGGGCATTCACACTTAAGGAAGAAAATCCATCAACGAAGATTCTTAGGAGCCTTGGCTTTTCTATTGTCGGAGTTGTACAGGACGCGGATGCCGGTGAGGTATGGGATTGGCGAGACTAACAAGTCATTTAGGCCGCTGCCGCTTAACTCAGGCGCGGGGCACCCGGACTCGGCTGTAAGGCGTCGCTATACGCGAAACAGTGATCGCCAATCGTACGAAAACTCGATAACGTGTTTAGGATCCTCCTGAAACGCGCGGCCAAGCGAAATTTTTCCGCCGCCATCCAGTAATACATCCCGCCGCATTACGCTGACTTCTTGGCGGTCATCAAATGCAATGTAAGTACCGTTGATACTTCGGTCTACGAGATAAAAACTCCAGCCGTCGAGTTCGATGGTGGCGTGTTCGCGTGATGCGTAGCGATCATCGATCACGATGTCACAACCGATATCCCGGCCTAGACAGATTTTTGGCCGGAGATGATTGAGGTGTATCACCTGATCCATGTACTTCAGTAGCAGGCCGCCATTGTCACTCGGCAGTAATGGTGCTTGACGAATGGAGAAAAAACTGTCTGTGAGGTCGGGGTTTTCGTTTTTCCACAACACTTGATAGATGGTGGATGCAATCGTCTGCCCTTTCAGTACCGTTCGAAAAACCGGCCGCGTTACCGTCTTTAGCGGAGCTGACAGCATGGTGTAGGTGGAATGTGTAATCGCAATTTGCTGGGGTAGTGCCACTGCCGTCAAGTAAGCTGCAATGTTGACGGTGTTACCGAAGATGTCATCGTCTTCAAACATGACCTCGCCAAAGTGCAGACCCATATGTAGCTTGATGGCATGTCCTTGTGGCGGATTGGAGGTTACATTGGCCTGCATGGCGCTGGCAGCAAGCACTGCCCGATCTGCGTCTGGGAACACACACATAGCTTCATCACCCATCGTTTTCACGAGGCGTCCGGCAAAGTTCGGAAGCAGGGCTGTGACTTGATCCAGCCAAGACTGTACGATCTGGCGTGCAGCGCTATCACCGACTGAGCCAAACAGCTCGGTGCTGTCGGTGATATCGGCAAACAGGACTGCCATATTTGTTTGTGTTTTGGTCATTTTGCCGGATTCGCTATTCCAGTGATGCTGCCTCCTAGCTGCTGCGCCTTCGGCAAGTACACCTGCTGTGCTCTCAGCTAGCCCGCTCGTCATTACTTGTCGGCAGAAAACCCACAAAACTGAACGGTATGGCTGAAAAATAAGGGAGAAAACCAGCGGCTTGGTTAGTTACGGCGAAACATTTTCCTAAGGGCTTGCTTTTAACAAAGAGCGCCGTATACTGTATTTATATATAGTCTCTCTATTTTGCCAAAAGAGCGCTATCTCCTATCTCTTGCGAACCTACCGCCTGTAACGGATCGAACCATAAACTTTATGTCTTCTCACGCGCCGCCAACCAAAGCTGTAGTCACGCAATCTCAGCCAAACATGGTCGGGCTTGGCGTATTTCGTATTGGTGATGATGGATGCGCGCTTGGCGGAGTGTCATCGCAGGCGGGAGTGAAAACCGGATTTATACAACTCGACAACACACTTGTTGGGCAGGGATGGCCTAAGGCGGATTTGACTGAGATTTTATGTGATGGTTGTGGCATGGGGGAGCTTTCGCTGTTGCTACCAGCCGTAGCCCAGCTTCAAGCACTGTACGGGCGGCATCAACTGCACGGACATCATGCACCTGCTGGCGAGACCATGCCTACTGCCGGACATTGTGTCTGGATTGCGCCGCCATATGTTCCCTATGCACCAGCGCTTGAGGATGCGGGCATCGATTTGAGTCGGTTGTTTATCGTTGATATAGGAATCAAAGATGCGCCGACCAAAGATATACGCGTTGAAGATGCATTGTGGGCGGCTGAGCAATCGTTAGCCAGTGGGGCGGTGGAGTGTGTTTGTATTTGGACGGCTGCAGCGATTGCAAACACGTCATTACGTCGCTTAAAACATGCGGCCGTAACCGGTGGAGCAATCTGCTGGTTGATGCGTCCCACCGTGTTTGCCCAACATGCTTCGCCTGCCTCTTTGCGCATCAAACTCACGGCCGGTGAGGATGGCGGGCTGGCGCTGAATATCCTCAAACGTCGTGGCCTGCCGCCAAACAAGTTGGTTGAACTGCATCATCGTGATTTACCTTGCCTAGCTTCTGCAAGACGGCCAATCACAACCAAGCCAAAGGTACCAGCAACTGTCTTGAAATCAAGCTGGTTTTGACTGGTTGTGAACATAGTTTGGCTCCCACATCTGATCACGCTTGATCATCGCATTCAGGATCAAGAGCAGCTTATGCATGACCGCGACCAACGCC